>Ga0207080_1006_pt1 | contig 54653 bp, 48 predicted proteins | sample Alteio_BWMinHeat_58_FD_153532 | JGI IMG/M metagenome (GOLD analysis project Ga0207080, IMG submission 153532) | Enriched cells from forest soil in Barre Woods Harvard Forest LTER site, Petersham, Massachusetts, United States -... | ecosystem: Environmental > Terrestrial > Soil > Temperate forest >...
CAGTGTAAGGCTAAGATATTGTCCCGATAAAGCGCTGAACAACGGAATAAATACGATAATAAGTATTACAGCTGCTACCACAGCAAGCCCATTAAGCAATATAGCTTCCAGCATAAACTGATTGACCAGTTGTCCTCTTGCCGAGCCCAGGGTTTTGCGTACGCCCACTTCCTTAGCACGTCCTACACCACGTGCCGTAGCCAGGTTAATGTAGTTTATCCAGGCGATAATAATAACGAATATGGCTATGCCGGCTAATAAATAAACCGATTTGCCATCGGCGTTTGGTTCGGCCTCTATCATTAGGTGCGAATAAAGGTGAATATCCTTTAACGGCATCAGGTGATATTTTGCCCCAGCTCCCGACCAATTTAATTTAGCATAAGTCTTATCTACAAACGGTGCAAACTTAGCTTCGAGGGCTTTCGGGTCAACGCCTGGCTTGAGCAATAAGTAGGTGAGACAGCCATCATTGAGCCAATCATTGTCAAGATTGTTCTTGGGGCCAACATATTTCATTAGCGTGCTGTAGGACAAAAGCATATCGGCCCTGAAATGGGTATTTGCCGGGAAGTCTTTGATCACCCCGGTCACTTTTAGCACATTCACATCATATACAAATGTTTTCCCGACAGCGTTTGCGGTACCAAAAAGCTTTTTGGCAACGGTTTCAGTTATCACCGCCGAAAAAGGTTCCTGCAAAGCCGTTTTGGGGTCTCCGCTGAGTAATTGGTAGCTAAAAATGTTAAAGAACGACTTTCCCGTGAAATAAGTTTTATCCATGGTAAGCCGTTTATCCTTATAAATTGCCAGTATAGACCCGCTGCTTACTATTTTCACATAGTCCTCAACTTCCGGAAAATTAGTCTTAAAAGCGCTGCCCGCAGCAAATGCACCCCCGGCCCATTGGGTGCTCAGTTTGCCTTTATCATACCTATCCTGGGTTACCCGGAATATCCGGTCATTTTTAGCGTGAAAATTATCGTAACTCAATTCAAATGCCACATATTGTAAAATAAGCAGGCAGGCCGCCATCCCAATGGCCAGGCCAAAAACATTAATGAACGAGAAAGCCTTGTTTTTAGAAATATTTCTAAAAGCAATGAGGAAGTAATTTTTAAGCATAGCCAAAAGATTAGGCCGAAATTAAATCCAATAGCATGCCTGAATTTTAATTAATTGACTATCAGCGAATTGAAACCAATGGCTCCAATGCACTTGTTCGGAAACGTTACAGTTGTTGTCCGTATTTGCACGGCGGGAAATAAAAAAGGTTCCGGCATAACCGAAACCTTAATAAGTTCAAAATTTGTCGCTTAAAAGAATTTAAATCCGACACTTAGCGCCCAAAGTTTTTGCGTTTGCCCAAAACTGGAATTTACTTTATTCAAACCACCCTGGTAACGTAAATCGGCGGTAATCGGCCCGAGGTCGACACCCGCTCCTGCCTGGTAACCCAGCGTACTGTTGTTATACTTACCAAAATCCTGGAAAGCTGCTTCAAAATTATCCGAGAACGTTTCGCTCTTATTGAGCATGTAAGTGTACTCCGGACCAGCCATTACCCTTAAATTTAGATTTTTAGGGCCAAACCTAAGACCAATCAGTGCGGGCACGGTTAAATTGGTGAATTTAACATGTGCATTATAGTCCGTTCCGTTCACGTTTGAGTCGAAATCTCCCCCGGTACTGTTTAAATAAAGTTCGGGCTGAAAGTAAAGGCCGCCGCCAAATCGTGCAAACAAACCTGCCTGGTATCCTGTAACACTGGACGATTTAAAATTGTCGGCATCTATGTGCGAAAAATTCACACCGCCTTTGATGCCAAGTGAAACCTGCGCCTTTGCACTGATACAAACCGCTACCAGTATTGCGACGCTTAAAAAGAACTTTTTCATAATTAGTTATTTTAGTTTATAAATAGGTTAGATGTTTTAACCCTTATAAAGGTTTAAACAATTGTTAAGCCAAAATTTATTCGGCCTTGCGGCAATCGGATTTTTTCTATTTTTGCTGAAATACTTTTAACCATGGCAGAAATAAGCATCAGCAATAAGGACTGGCCGCGCATAAAAATCAAATTACAGCGCAAATACAACCATCTGACCGATGAGCAGCTACAATATACCGAGGGCCAGGAGGACAGCCTGATTAGCCGTGTAATGGAACTGGTGAACCGCGATCGCGGATATGTGGTATTTACTTTGAAAAAGGCTCTGGTGAACATTGACAACAACCGTTTGTAGTTAATACTATACAAAAAAGGGTCTTCCCTAATGATAAACACTATCATCTTCGACCTCGGCGCAGTCCTCATCGACTGGAACCCGAGGTACATGTATCGCACATTATTTACTGATGAAGCAGAAATGGAAAAATTCCTGGCGGATATCACCACGTCCGACTGGAACGAGGAGCAAGATGCCGGACGGCCGCTGCAAGAGGGTACAGAAATATTAGTTCGCAAATTTCCGGAGCATGAGCATCTTATCCGCGCCTTTTACGGGAGATGGGACGAAATGCTGGGTGAGGCTTTCCATGAAACAGTCGAAATATTCAGGCAATTAAAGGAAAGCGGGAAATATAAAATATATGCGCTCACTAACTGGTCGGCCGAAACATTCCCGGTGGCCCTGGACCGGTTTGAATTTTTAAGATGGTTCGACGGCATCGTAGTGTCCGGCGCCGAAAAAATGCGCAAACCAGCGCCGGACTTTTATCACATCCTGCTTAAACGATATCATGTTAAAGCTGAAGAAGCCTTATTTATCGACGATAATTATCGCAATATTTTAGCTGCGGAAAAAATCGGCATCAACTGTATCCATTTTACTTCGGCGGAGCGACTGAAAGAAGAATTAAATAAACGGAGTATTCTTTAGAATTATCGTCTTTTCTTGTCATGTTGAGCGATAGCGAAACATCTTATACACCTTGCTTACATGCATGCATATCGTATAAGATTCTTCACTGCGTTCAGAATGACAAAAGTTTAAAAAATCGCTTCAGCAATTTTTCTTGTCGGGCCGGGGTTACTCATCGTATAAAAATGCAGTACCGGCACACCGAAATCCATCAGTTCTTTACATTGATTGATCATCCACTCAACACCTACATCTTTTACCTCTTTTTCTGACTTGCATGCATGCACAGCTTCGCTCAGATCTTCAGGGATATCGATGTGAAATATTTTTGGCAGGTTGATGAGTTGCTTTGACGATGTGATAGGCTTTAATCCCGGTATGATAGGCACATTGATCCCATTATCGCGGCAGTTTTTTACGAACTCCTTGTATTTACTATTGTCAAAAAACATCTGGGTTACGATGAAATTAGCCCCCATATCCACTTTTTGCTTCAGGTATTTAAAGTCCGTTTTAAGGTTAGGGGCCTCAAAATGCTTTTCGGGATAACCGGCCACACCAATACAAAAATCGGCGTTCATTACCTCGTGGTCCTCATACAGGTATTTACCTTTGTTCATATTAACAACCTGCTCCAGCAGGTCGGTAGCGTATGAGTGTCCGCCGGGTGTTGGTATAAATCCTGAATCAGCCATGCGGGCGTCGCCACGGAGAACCAGCACATTATCAATGCCTAAAAATTGCAGGTCGATAAGCGCGTTTTCGGTCTCTTCCCGGGTAAAACCACCGCAAATGAGGTGCGGAACTGCGTCCACTTTATACCGGTTCATGATAGCAGCGCAAATAGCAACGGTACCCGGGCGTTTACGGTATGACACCTTTTCGAGCAGCCCATTATCGTGCTGTTTATAGATATAATCCTCGCGATGGTAAGTCACATCAATAAACGGCGGCTTAAACTCCATCAACGGGTCGATCGCGTTATAAATACTTTGTATGCTGTTCCCCTTAACCGGCGGCAGCAATTCAAATGAAAAAAGTGTTTTGCCTTTGGCGTTTTGTATATGTTCAGTTATCCTCATTTGTGATTCGGTACAGATCAAATATATAATATCATTTTAAACTTTGTTACCAATGACAGTTTTCAGTTAGTAGTTTAGATTTGGACCGAGCCAACGTTCCACTGTATCAATTGACATAGATTTCCTTTTTGCATAATCTTCGACTTGATCCTTACTGATCTTACCCAAACCAAAATACCTTGACTCCGGGTGTGCGAAATAGAACCCGCTTACAGATGCGGCCGGCGTCATGGCCAGGCTTTCGGTCAGGTGCATTTTGGCATTGTCTTCAGCTTTCAGCAGTTCGAACAAGGTAAGTTTTTCGGTGTGGTCCGGACAGGCCGGGTATCCCGGTGCCGGACGAATGCCCTGGTACTCTTCCTTAATTAAATCTTCAGTACCCAGGTTCTCATCTTTGGCATAGCCCCAGTATTCGCGGCGCACCAGTTCGTGCATTTTTTCGGCAAAGGCTTCTGCCAAACGGTCGGCAAGGGCTTTGGCCATAATGCTGTTGTAATCATCGTGGTCGCGTTCAAATTCGGCCACCAGCTTATCACAACCAATGCCAGCGGTAACGGCAAAGCCTCCCCAATAATCGGGTATACCACTTTCTTTTGGTGCGATAAAATCCGACAAGGCATAATAATGCTCCCCTTTGACTTTTTCAGATTGCTGGCGAAGTGTATGAATGCGGGTTAATAATTGTTTGCGGCTTTCATCGGTGTACAATTCTATATCGTCGCCAACACTGTTAGCCGGCCAGAAACCAATTACCCCATTGGCCTGCAATAATTTTTCTTTAACTATCTTTTTCAACAATACCTGCGCATCGTCATAGAGCTTTTTGGCTTCAACGCCGACAACCTTGTCGTTAAATATTTTAGGATAACTGCCGCGCAGTTCCCAGGTATGGAAAAATGGCGTCCAGTCGATATAAGGTACCAGCTCTTCCAGCGGGAATGCTTCTAAAACTTTAGTCCCCGTAAAAGTCGGCTTCGGCGGGATCGAACCATTCAGGTTAATCTGCAGCCTTAAATTGCGTGCATCCTCAATGCTCACAAAGCGTTTGTCCGAACGTTTGTTCAGATGCGCCTCGCGGGCTTTTTCGTATTCGGCTTTAGTATTGCTAACGAATTCGTCGCGCAGATCCTTGTTCATCAGGCTGCTGCAAACACCCACACTGCGTGAGGCATCCAATACATGTATTACGCCGTGCGAATAATTAGGCGCCACCTTTACAGCAGCATGTATGCGCGATGTGGTTGCCCCGCCAATTATTAGCGGAATAGTAAAACCCTCGCGCTCCATTTCTTTGGCGAAGTGCACCATCTCATCCAATGATGGTGTTATCAAACCACTCAGACCGATAATATCTACCTGCTGTTTTTTTGCTTCTTCAATAATGCGCTGTGCCGGCACCATCACCCCAAGGTCTATCACCTCAAAGTTGTTACAGGCCAGTACAACGCCTACTATATTTTTACCAATATCATGCACGTCGCCTTTAACGGTCGCCATTAATACTTTACCCGCATTAGCGCGACTGCCGCTGCTATCTTCACCCGCATCTATCACCCGCTGTTTTTCGAGTTCGATAAACGGCAATAAATAAGCAACGGCTTTTTTCATTACGCGGGCCGATTTTACTACTTGAGGCAAAAACATCTTACCCGAGCCAAACAGGTCGCCTACTACGTTCATGCCATCCATTAGCGGGCCCTCGATAACCTCAAGAGGTTTATCGAATTTCAGGCGTGCCTCTTCCACGTCATCATCCAGGTATTCAATGATACCTTTAACCAAAGCATGTGATAAGCGTTTTTCAACCGGGTCCTTGCGCCACTCTTCATCACGCACTATTTCTTTACCTTTTGATTTGATGGTATCCGCAAACTCAACCAGGCGCTCGGTAGCATCCGGGCGACGGTTAAGCAATACATCCTCTACCATTACCAGCAGGTCCTTGGGTATTTCTTCGTACACTTCCAGCATCCCGGCGTTAACGATACCCATATCCAGGCCCGCTTTGATGGCATGATACAAAAATGCGGAGTGCATCGCCTCGCGAACGGTGTTATTACCTCTGAACGAGAACGAAATATTACTTACACCGCCGCTTACTTTAGCCAGCGGCAAGTTTTGTTTTATCCAGCGGGTGGCTTCAATAAAATCGACCGCATAGTTATTATGTTCTTCTAATCCCGTTGCTACGGTTAAGATATTCGGGTCGAAAATGATATCTTGTGGCGGGAAACCGACCTCGTTAACCAATATATCATAACAACGTTGGCATATCTCGATACGGCGGGCCAATGAATCGGCTTGCCCCTGCTCGTCGAATGCCATTACCACAACGGCGGCACCGTAGCTTAATATTTTGCGTGCCTGTTCTTTGAATTTATCTTCGCCTTCCTTTAGAGAGATGGAATTGACTATACCTTTCCCCTGCAAGCATTTCAGCCCGGCTTCGATGACCGTCCATTTGGATGAATCGACCATGATGGGTAGTTTGGCAATATCGGGTTCAGATGCAATCAGGTTCAAAAACTTCACCATGGCTGCTTCCGAGTCGATCATGCCCTCGTCCATGTTCACATCTATCACCTGCGCGCCGCCTTCCACCTGCTGACGGGCCACTACCAATGCGCCTTCATAATCCTCGCCCAAAATAAGCTTGGAGAACTTTGGCGACCCGGTAATGTTTGTCCGCTCGCCTATATTGGCAAAGTTAGCTTCGGGGGTTAACGTCACCGCCTCCAGTCCGCTCAATCTTAAAAAAGGCTCAGCGGTCGGAACTTTTCGTGGTGCACCTTTCGCCGCTTTTTCGGCGATGCAGCGAATATGGTCGGGTGTAGTGCCGCAGCATCCGCCAACGATATTTACCATGCCCGCGCCTATAAAATCTTCAATAAAATGCGCGGTTTCATGCGGCATTTCGTCGTAACCGCCAAACTCATTTGGCAAGCCTGCGTTCGGGTAAGCCGAGATAAACACATCCGCCTTATCAGAAAGTTCCTCCAAATGCGGGCGCATTTCTTTGGCGCCTAAAGCGCAATTCAATCCTACCGATAACAAGTTAGCATGACGGATAGAGTTCCAGAACGCCTCAACCGTTTGCCCCGAAAGCGTACGGCCGGATGCATCGGTGATCGTACCCGAAATCATGATGCCACCCGATTTCCTGAAAGCCGCGTAATCTTTCCCGGCAGCTTTACATTCGTTTTCATAGCGCTTGATGGCAAAAAGGGCCGCCTTCGCGTTAAGCGTATCAAATATGGTTTCTATGAGTAAAATATCCGAACCACCGTCTACCAATCCGCGTACCTGCTCATAATAAGCTTCGGCCAGGTCGTCAAAAGTAACGGCGCGGTAACCGGGGTCGTTCACATCCGGCGACATGGAAGCGGTACGGTTAGTCGGACCAATTGCGCCGGCTACAAAACGTGGTTTATCGGGGTTTTTGGTGTTGTATTCGTCAACTACTTCGCGGGCAATACGCGCCCCTTCGAAGCTTAACTCGTAAGCCAGCTCTTCTAAATGGTAATCGGCTAATGAAATGCGCTGCGTGCTGAAGGTATTGGTTTCGATAATATCGGCACCGGCATCAATGTATTCTTTATGGATCGCTTTGATAATATCCGGGCGGGTGATATTCAGCAAATCGTTATTACCCTTCAGATCAGAAGGATGATCACGAAACCTTTCCCCACGAAAATCCTCCTCGGTCAATTGGTACCGTTGAATCATGGTACCCATCGCGCCGTCAATTACCAGTATTCTCTTTTTTAGTTCTTCCCTGATGTTCATTTTTATGATTTCACCGATTTTATTGTCAGATTCCACCGATTACGCCCAAATAAAATCAGTGTAATCCTATAGATTAATCGGTGTAATCCCCAAAAAGCTTATAACGAAAAGTCGGGTGTAAAGTTGACCTTCGCTTATCTTTCCTAACCATTTTTGAGGCGGTTAAGTAGAACGTAGCACCTTGTAAGCACAGGTTGCTAAGACATCGCAGGGTCTAATCCCTCCGTCTTTCTCTATAAGCAGTGCAAATTTGCACAATAAGGTTGTAATATCAAAATGGAATGGGCGGGGAATGTGTAGAGGTAGTGTCATTTTGGGATGCTTTGAATTCTTTAACCTTGTTGAATTTTGGTATCTTTAAGTTAATCTAACCTTTATTAAAAAATATTATGGCCATAGACAAAGAATATTGGAAAAAATTATCCCTAAGCGAAAGAAATCTGCCAGAAATAGTATGCCCTACGTGCTGTAAGGGTCATTTACATTATAAAAAAGACCACTTGGTGAAAAAAGAAACTAAAGTTTCAGAAGCCGATAGGAGAAATGATGATTGGGAACCGTTTTGGATAAGGTATAATTTCTCGGCCCTGCTTAAGTGCAATAATTTAAAATGTGGAGAAGCTGTAACGTGTTTGGGGGACGGTAGGGTTGAAGAAGATATGTTGTACGACGAAGTGAAAGACTATTGGGAGAGTATTTATTACGATATTTTTTATCCTGTATATTTTTACTCGAGCCTGCATATCATTTCAATTAGTGAATCTTATCACAAAGAATTAGCTGATAAATTGATTGATTCATTTTCCCACTTTTTTTCAGACCTAACTTCATGCGCTAATAAAATAAGGGGGTGCATTGAGATTCTAATGGATAAACTAAATATTAATAAAACAAAAATTGTTAGCGGAAAAAGAAAGGACTTAACGCTTCACGCCAGAATACTATTATATAAAACACAGAATCCCGCAGTTGCTGACTATTTGTTAGCGATAAAGTGGATAGGCAATTTTGGAAGTCATTTAGAAGATTTGACTAAAGACGATATATTGGACGCTTACCAAATACTCGACTTTAGCTTGAGAAAAATATACGATAAGGAAACCAAAGAAATAATCAAACTATCGAAAGAGATAAATAAGAGAAAGGCTCCTCGTTCAACAAAAAAACAAAAAAATGATGACCTAACGTTTTAAAAAAACCAAATGTAATATGAATTTTTATTGCGGTTTTCTTACTAAGCTTGTTGTACTCATAAACATTTTCTAAACCCAAAAATACTTTTAAACACCATTTCCAACTTCGCCCAAAGAACGCCAAATTCGCAATCCCGATATTGTGAGAAATGAACACCCATTATAAAAAAATTGCCACCGAGCTTTCTATTACCGAAAAACAGGTAAGTACCACCGCCGCTCTGCTGGACGAAGGCGCTACCGTGCCCTTTATATCCCGTTACCGCAAAGAGCTTACAGGCAGCCTGGATGAAGTACAGGTAGCAGCCATCCGCGATCGTGTGGAGCAGTTGCGTGAGCTTGATAAACGCCGCGAAGCCATTTTAAAATCGCTTACGGAATTGGGCAAACTAACTCCCGAACTGGAAAAACAGGTAAACGAAGCGGAAACGATGGTTGCACTGGAGGATATTTACCTGCCATATCGTCCCAAAAGAAAAACAAGGGCGACTGCAGCACGCGAGAAAGGTTTGCAGCCATTGGCTGATTTGATATTGGAACAAGGGCGGGCCGACCTTGAGCTGGAAGCCGCTAAACATATTGATGAGGAAAAAGGCGTAAAATCGGTTGAGGAAGCGCTCGCCGGGGCAAGGGATATTATTGCAGAACACATCAGCGAAAATGCTGAGGTGCGGACCAAAATGCGTGCCCTGTTTTTAGAGAAAGGCACACTTTTATCCAAAGTAGTTCCTGGTAAGGAAGAGGTAGGCATCAAGTATAAAGACTATTTTGATTGGACGGAACCGGTTAAGACTATCCCTTCGCACCGCATACTGGCAATCCGTCGCGGCGAAAAGGAAGAAATGCTTTGGATGGATATACAGCCACCCGAAGATGAGGCTATTGTGTTATTGGAAAAGCTATTCGTAAAAGGCAATAACGATTCGGCACAACAAGTAAAACTGGCGATTGCCGATGGTTATAAACGCCTGCTCAAACCCTCGATGGAAACAGAAGTACGCCTGTTCACTAAAAAGAGGGCAGATGAAGAAGCAATAAGGGTATTTGCGGAAAATGCACGTCAATTGTTGATGGCAGCACCGCTTGGCCAAAAACGGACCATGGCCATTGACCCTGGTTTCCGTACCGGCTGCAAAGTGGTTTGTTTGGACGAACAGGGCAAATTATTGGAATACACGGCTATTTTTCCGCATACCGGCGCAGGCAGTATGAAGGAAGCTGAAAAAACCACTCGCCATTTGGTTGAAAAATATCATATCGAATCTATAGCCATTGGTAACGGTACCGCAGGCCGCGAAACCGAGCTTTTTGTGCGAAATCTAAATTTACCGGGCATCAATATTGTGATGGTGAACGAAAGCGGTGCGTCCATTTATTCTGCTTCTGATGTGGCGCGGGAGGAGTTCCCGGATAAGGATGTAACAGTAAGGGGCGCGGTATCGATTGGTCGCAGGTTGATGGACCCGTTAGCGGAACTCGTTAAAATCGACCCAAAATCCATTGGCGTGGGGCAGTACCAACACGATGTTGACCAGGCTAAACTGCAAACCTCGCTTGATGATACGGTTATCAGTTGTGTGAACGCCGTTGGGGTTGAACTGAATACTGCCTCAAAGCAGGTACTCGCTTATGTTTCAGGCCTGGGGCCGCAGCTTGCCCAAAATATTGTCGAGTACCGCAACGAGCATGGTGCCTTTAAGCGCCGTGAGCAGTTAAAGAAAGTAGTCCGGCTCGGCGATAAAGCCTTTGAGCAGGCGGCAGGCTTCCTGCGTATCCGCGATGCGGAAAACCCGTTGGATACCAGTGCGGTGCATCCCGAACGCTATGCTTTGGTAGAACAAATGGCCAAAGATTTGAAATGTTCCGTAAAGGAATTGATGAGCGATAACCAAATTCGCAAAAGCATCCCGCTTCAAAAATATGTGACTGATACGGTGGGTTTGCCTACGCTTAATGATATTATGGCCGAACTGGCCAAACCCGGCCGCGACCCGCGCGAGCAGTTTGAGGCGTTTAGTTTTACTGAAGGCGTCAACTCGATAAACGACCTGAAGATTGGCATGAAGCTGCCGGGCATCGTAACCAACATCACCAATTTTGGCGCTTTTGTGGATATCGGCGTTCACCAGGATGGTTTGGTGCATTTGAGCCAGATCACGCATCGCTATATAAAGGACCCGAACGAGGTACTAAAAGTGAGCCAGAAGGTAGAAGTAACCGTAACCGAGGTTGATGCCAATCGTAAACGGATATCCCTTTCCATGAAAGCGAATGAACCAAGGGAACAACCTAAACCGCGGGAACAGCCTAAATATCAACCTAAGCCAGCTGCGCCAAAAAAAGCACAGAATGAGCCTGAAACCGATATGGCTATTAAGCTGGCAATGTTAAAAGGTAAATTTAAGTAAATGGTATTTCGTAGAGACGCGATGCATCGCGTCTCTACCGGGCAAATAAGGAAAATTTAAGTAAAGCTTACTCCAAAGTTATCTGCCTCCTGATGCTTTCTTCTAATGAGATAAAAGTTTCGGTACGTTGTATCCCTTTTACACCCTGTATGTTTTCGTTCAGTACTTCGCGCAGGTGATTGGTGTCATGACATACAATTTTGGCGAAGATGCTGTAGCTGCCGGTGGTGTAATGGAGTTCCACGATCTCCTTCACGGCCCTCAGCTGTTTTACGGCTTCGTGGTACTGCGAACCCTTTTCCAGGTAGATACCCAAAAAGGCGGTAATATCATATCCCAGCTTCTGCGGATCAACCTCTAAACTGGCCCCTTTTATAACGCCCATTTCTTCCAATTTTTTCATGCGGACGTGGATGGTTCCGCCGGAAACGATCAATTCCTTAGCGATTTCGGTGTAAGGAGTGGTTGCATTTTTCATTAATATCGATAAAATCTGTATGTCGAGATTATCAATTTCTAAATTTTGAGCTTTTCTGTGGGACATAAATTTTGATTTCTGTATTCAAATACAAGTTTAATTAAAATAAAATTAAAAATGCAAATATATTATTGAAATATTTGCAAGAAATTGATAGTCCTGTTAGATTTGTAATAAGCATTTGGATGATGCTTTCCGTTCTTTAAATAAAAAACAATGTTGGGTGGTGAAATTTTTGGCAGACACACCTCCTTGTCCCGGTGGCGGAGATTATGGGAAATTGGCTTCATGCTGACTAACCACTCCTTGAAGGTTCGACCCCTTCCCCAACAGCACTCCTGCGCGACGCAGGATTATATACTGTAGGATGGTGAAATTTATGGCAGACACACCTCCTTGTCGCGGTGGCGAAGGTCTTGCGAAACTCTTAGCAATAAGAATAAGCACTTCGTGAAGGTTCGACTCCTTCTCCTACAGCCCTTCTCATAATTTAGGTTTATAATTGGTTAGTAAAGACCCCTGCCCATCAGGGGCTTTACTGTTTTATAGACTTTCGGATTGGTAATAAATGACCCTAAAAATATCGAATAATGAATGACGAACGCCGAATTTCGAAGTGGCGCAAGATCAAAACTTCATCATTCAATATTCGACATTCGGTGTTCGATATTATTTAATTCCGGTTCGGCTTAACTGCCCAACACAAACTAATCTCCGTCAACCGATTATAAATGCCTACCTTTAGAAAAATCCATTGACATGATACTCTTTTCGAGAAGGAACCTATTCTACAGCGACTACAAATGGAGTACTTATGTGCCAAATGACCCACGCACCAATGGCAGGCCTGACGATACACCTTTTGCAAGGGACGAAGGCAACGAAGTAGTTTACCTCATCAATAAGCTGATGGCATTGTGGGATTACCGTTTTTCGAACACAGGCAATAAAATGGAAAAACTCATTCATGATAAAATGCCTCCTGAGATTTTTACCCAGGAAGAAGTGCAGCAATGGCTTAAGGCGAATCTTAAATTTTAGCCCCCTGCCCCCTGAAGGGGAGTTTTTATGAATATCGAATAATGAATATCGAACACCGAATTTCGAAGTAAAGAGAATCACAACTTCATTATTCGACGTTCAGTATTCGGTGTTCGATATTATATAGTCAACTGCAAACCGCCAACTGAGAACTGCCTACTGTTTCTCAAACCTTGCCGCCCAACCACCACCTGAGGAAAGCTGCACGGTTATCTTATCTTTTGAAGTCACATTAGCTACTTTTCTTACATAGTCAGTTGCATCCTTGTCGGCGTTAATACCGTCCTGGAATATAGTAGCTTTATAAGTTCCGTCACCCAGAAAGGATAAATCGATGGTCGTTTCGCGTGGCGTCCAGCTGCTCATGGAGCCAACATACCAGGTTGTTCCCTTGCGACGGGCAATGCTGATAAACTCACCAACTTTGCCGTCCAGTGCAACTGTTTCATCAAAAGTAGTCGGCACAGCAGCGATAAAATCTGTGCTTTCCTGTTCTTTCATGTAGATGGTAGGGTTATCCGCCAGCATTTGCAGCGGGGCCTCAAAAATAGTGTACATAGCCAGTTGGTGGCAACGCGTTCCTTGTGCCATCGGGTTGCTATTGATAGGACGGATAGATTCTTTGGTCGCATTACGCATCGCCCCAGGCGTATAATCCATGGGGCCGGCCATCATCCTGATGTAGGGCGCACTTACGTCATAACCCGGGTGATCCTTCACGCCCCACTTTTCATTTTCCATGCCTTTTACACCTTCACAATTGATCACGTTTGGCCAGGTAGTTATTAAGCCAGATGGCTTATACATGCCATGGAAATCCGCCAGTAAATGGTGATTCGCCGCCTTTTCGGCAATTTCATATAATGAGTTTACGGTTTTCTGGTCATCCCGGTCGATAAAATCTATTTTAAAACCTTTGACACCCATCGCGGCGAATTTGGTAAACAAATCGTCCGTATTCCGGGTAATGGCATACCAGGTCGACCATAAGATCACACCCACCCCTTTTTGTTTGCCATAATCTACGATAGTTGGTATATCCAACTTTGTTTTGGTGAGATCCTGGTCATCCGACCAGCCTTCGTCGATAATAATATACTCCAGCTTGTTAGCCGCAGCGAAATCGATGTAATACTTATAGGTAGGCACGTTGATACCAGCCTTAAAATCGACATGAGATATATTCCAGTCGTTCCACCAGTCCCAGGCCACTTTGCCGGGTTTTATCCAGGATAGATCGGTGATTTTTGAGGGCTCGGCCAGCCTTTGCATCATATCATTGTTGGCCAACTGCTTATCTTCCGTACTGATCACCACCACGCGCCATGGAAAGGTATGTATGCCACTAACTTTAGCGATATAATCCGCCCGCTTATCAACCACATAGTTTAATCTCGTTATGTGTTCCGCCAAAGGATAGGGCGCAAACACGCCATGGAGGTTATGGCCCTCGGTGCCCGGCGTAAGGTACATGCCGGGATAATCCTGCAAATCGGCTTCCAGCAGGGCCGCCTTTTTTCCGTTGCCGAGGTCGACCAGCACTGGCATAAAAGCCAGCGTGTCTTTCTTTATAGCCGAAATATTAAGCTGATCGTATAACGATTCGAAAGATGTATTGAATTTATCATGATTGCGGTAATCGTTCACAAAAGGTAAAAAGGCCTTGTCATCGTCCTTAAAATTAAAGTTGGCTTCCTCGTTAGCGATCGTAATCCCGTAACTTTTCGTAGTAAAAAAACGGTAAGCTATGCCATCATTGTAGGCCCGGAATATTAATCCGTAATCCCCTTTTAAAGTCAGCGTAAGCTGGTTATAGTTATTGCTTACTTTGGCTTTTTTATAGATGGGTGTATTGATATCCTGGTTAACCGCGATCGGTTTTGCGCTTTTTACAGATGCATCAGTACCCAACACCATGCCGTCGCCCAAAAGAAGTGAAACAGATGAAGGTAATATCACCTGGGTATCTTCGTGATTAACCGACCATTCGATAGTTTTGCCGGCTGATATGGTAAGATCGATCTTTCCGTCTGGCGACTTTACGTGAAAGGTTTTAGCAGTCTGTGCATAGGCTACGCAAAAGCTAAACAACAAGCTAAGCGACAAAATGGTGCGAAGTTTCATCAATACGGAGGTTTTAGTTAACGGTTTACGATTCCGAAACTAAATAAAAACCGTATGAATGACAATTTTATTTATGAGTCCGAAAGTCGGGAAATCCGCGTAAGTCCGAAATATTAACCCGGAATATTCTTTCGGACTTTCCGACTTATGCGGACTTTCGGACTAAACTAATTCGTCTGCTTGTAAACGCGCACGTAATCCACGTACATGCTTTCGGGCAACAGGCTTTCATCAACAGTTTGGCCCGGAAAATCGCCGCCGACGGCAAGGTTTAATATGATAAAGAATGGCAAATGGAAAGCGCCGGTTGTATTAATGTTATCCTTGATGTTACCGGTTTGGTAAAGCAGACCGTCAACATACCACCTGATCTCGTTGGCATCCCATTCTATCGCATATAAATGATAATCTGCCTTATTAGCAACAGGAATAGTGCTGCCGTACGATACGTGGCCATTCACATTCCAATGCATGGTGCCATAATTTAAAGCCACGTTGTTTACAGTTTCCATAATATCCAGTTCGCCGCATTGCGGCCACGAAACCGTGTTGATATTCGCGCCCAGCATCCAGAATGCGGGCCACATCCCCTGCCCGGTTGGCAATTTAATACTTGCTTCAATACGGCCGTAAGTTTGCGAAAACTTGCCATAAGTGGTCATGCGGGCAGAGGTATATGGCTGCCCTCCAACCGATTCTTTTTTTGCAGTAATCACCAGGTTTCCATTAGCTATTGTAGCATTTTGAGTCTGATAATACTCCTTTTCGTTATTTACGTTCAGGTTCCCTAAATCGAAACCCCATTTGGTAGTATCAATGGTGGCTTCGTCAAACTCATCCGACCATACCAGTTGATAAACCGGTTTTACAACAGTATCTGTGGAACCCGGAATAGTGATCTTACCGGTATTGGTGTCCGACTTCTTACAGGACACAAATAACGAAAGTGCAACTAAAACTGCACTCATCGAAAGTAATGGCTTGCTATTCATTTGAAAGTTTTTATTGATAAATGTTTTCATGTACGTTTTGTTTTTACTAATAGATTGCATGTATTTGTAAATTTAATCTGTTTTAAAGCCAAGCGCGCCAACATAGCCTTTGTTTACCCGGCAGTTTTCGAATTTGCTGTTATTGATAAAATCATAAAGCGCCTTTTTAATTTGCTCGCGGTTTGCAGGCGCTGCCTTGCGTATTGCGCCAAAATCTGAACGCGGTTTTTCGGCGTACTCAATTACCTGGTTGTAATTGGCCGGCACGTCAAAAGTGACGAAGCCACGGGTGTTATCCATCTTTTTATAGGGCCAAAAGTGCCAGCCGACATGGTTCTGCTCAAGTACATTTTTAAAAGTGTCACACCAGCCGTCCCTGTTCTCACCGGTTTCGCCGCAATAGATGGGTACGTTATATTTATCCCTGAAGTCGAGGTAATCCTGTATTACCGCTTTGGTTGGCGGCGTCCAGTATTTGTGAAATTGGTAAACCAATTTTGAATCGAACGGCGCGCCGAACGGCTTAAAATTACTGTCCCACTGTGCACCGCCCAGTATCACAATATGGTTTTTATCAACGGTGCGGATAGCGGCGGTGATAAGCTTATAAGTAGGTTCGAGCGAAGGGTTCAAATCATTCGCATCAAAATAAGTAGCAATGGGCTCGTTCAATAAATCGTACCCAAGTATGATGGTTTCGTTTTTGTAATGGCCGGCAATGCGCTTCCATATTTCGGCGCACAGTTTTTGACTGGCTTCGCTTTTGAATAGAAAGGGGTAGCCCGAGCCATCGTCGATATTATCCCCTGTTTGCCCGGCGGGGGCTGCATGCATATCAAGTATCACATAAATACCTTCATTTTTGCACCAGCCGATTACACGGTCCAGTAATACAAACCCACGGTCAGGGTCATTTTGGCCCATATAATCTTCAGTGGTAAACAATCGGTAGTTAAAAGGTATGCGGATGGAATTTACTCCAATACTTTTAAGGTAGTGAATATCCGGCGCTGTAATATAGGTATCCTGGTAAGCTTTCCAGAAAAGTGTAGCCTCCGCGGGGCCAAGCAGTTCTGTAATGGCTTCGTTTATCAGGCGCGGCGAGTTTGTCTTATTGAACTTAAACATATAGCCTTCGGGCATCAGCCAGTTGCCCAGGTTGGTGCCGCGCATCATAAAGGGCTTGCCATCGGCGCCAATAATTTCTTTTCCGCTTACGCTGATAAAACCCGTTTGCGCTTTAAGGCAAAAAGGCATAAGCATAGCTAAAAACACGACAGACAGGAAGATTCTTCTCATGAAAATATTCTTTTGGTTTATAATTGCCTGCGGCAATTTGGTATTTGCAAAAGCTAATATAGTATTAATATCGACTTAGTGTATAAAATACATGATTAAAATTATTTCAACCGGAACTTTATATGCTCATTTACTGTTAATTTTAATTTTCACTAATATATTAAATATGAAAGCCAGGCTCATCATCCTATCCGCCCTCTTATTATTTACAACGACTTCGTTCGCTCAAACACTGAAAGTTGCTGTAGCTGCCAATTTGCAGGGTGTTATTAAAGTGCTGGGAAAAGACTTTAAGCAAAAAACGGGCATTGACATAGAGCCTATAGTGGGTTCATCCGGGAACTTAACCACGCAAATCAAAAATGGCGCGCCTTATGACGTCTTTTTGTCTGCTGATATGAGCTTTCCGGATGGCTTATATAAAGAAGGTTTCAGTGTGAAAGAGCCCGCTGTTTACGCCTATGGCAGCCTGGTGATTTGCAGCACACAGGATATCGGCTTTGAAAATTGGGAGCGGGTGCTAATGACCGAGCGGGTAAAAAAGATTGCTATTGCCAACCCGGCCATAGCGCCCTATGGTAAAGCGGCAGAAGAATCACTGAAAGAGAAAGGCATACTGGATGATATTAAATCCAAACTTGTTTATGGCGAAAGCATAGCGCAGGTGAATACCTATATTACTACGGGTGTGGTTGATGTGGGCTTTACCACGCGTTCATTAATCAAAGATTTGGAAGGGAAAACCAAATTGTACTGGATGGCCATCGACCCCAAAAGTTATACTCCGATAAAACAAGGCATGATCATCATTAAGCAAACCAAACAAGCCGAAAGCGCCGAAAAGTTTTATCAATATATGCTGAGCCCAGCGGCGAAGGCTATATTAAAGGAATATGGATATGTGGTTTAGCTTAAACAACCAGGAAAAAAATCGTAGCGATGGCATTAAAACCCATCGCTATTTTTACTTTTGGTCTGCATGGATCTTACCCCGATAGCGCTTACTTTAAAATTAGCCTGCATCACCACAGTGATATTGCTGTTAATTGGCTTGCCTTTGGCGTACTGGTTGTCAAAAGGGCGTTCAATAATCAAACTTATTCTCGAAGCTATCATTACCATGCCTTTGGTACTCCCGCCGTCAGTATTGGGTTTTTATTTGCTTATGGCGTTCAGTCCGCAGCATGGCGTTGGCCGGTGGTTACATGAGCATTTAAATTTGCAATTGGTGTTTTCGTTCCAGGGACTGGTGCTGGCATCGGTGATTTACAGTATGCCCTTTATGATAGGACCCATCAAATCGGCCTTGCAACAATTGCCGGCATCGCTTGCGCAGGCATCCTATACATTGGGCAAAACAGAAAGACAAACTTTTATCAAGGTATTATTGCCCAATATCCGGGCATCGGTGTTAACGGCAGCCATACTCACCTTTGCGCATACGTTGGGCGAGTTCGGCGTGGTGCTGATGATAGGCGGCAATATACCGGGCGTAACAAGGGTGTCGTCGATAGCTATTTATGACTCGACTGAGAACATGGATTATACCTCAACCAATAACTATTCGCTGGTGCTGTTCGGCATCACTTTTATCCTGGTGATATCAGTGTTCGTGTTTAATAAATATAAAGCCAAAAGCCCACTGGAATGATCAGCGTCGATATTGAGAAAAAGCTAAAGGCTTACAGCGGGCGGCAGGTTTTGAAAATTGCGGCCCAATTTCCGACGGGAAGTATCACCAAAATATACGGGCCGTCAGGTTCGGGTAAGACGACATTTTTAAAAATTATCGGAGGATTGGTAAATCCTGAAAAAGGAAAAATAACCGTAGACGACACGGTATGGTTGGATACGGATTCAAAAACATCTCTCTCGCCACAAAAGAGGAAAACAGGTTTTGTTTTTCAGAATTATGCATTGTTCCCCAATATGACGGTGCAGCGGCACCTTGAATACGCCACTGAAGATCAGCAATGGATTGCCCGTTTATTTGCAGTGGGAAAACTGGAAAGTTTCGCTAAACATAAGCCGGAATACCTGTCCGGGGGCCAGCAACAAAGGTTGGCTATTTTAAGGGCAATGGCCATTAAACCAAAACTGTTATTGATGGATGAGCCGTTTTCGGCACTTGACCCGGAAATGAGGTTGGGGTTAATTGCCGATTTAAAAGCAATTTGGAAAGAGCAAGGAACAACGGTATTGATTGTTAGCCATAACCCTATGGAACTGGATGGGTTGACGGAACGGGAATTGTATATTTCAAATCCGTAGAGACGCATTATTGCGCCTGATTCACAATAATCTTATCCAAATTGTGCAGATACCGCCGCCCGGTTTTAATATCAAGCATCGAAGTCATTTGCAGGCTTTCGGGTAATTTATCTGCTTTGACGCCATTCTTTTCCATAAGGATGTAAACATTGTCGCCCACAGGGGTATTGAACAATTCGTTCCACGAATAAACCACCTTGTAGCCATCGGCCCCCACGCAGGTAAAATAAAACTGGCTGTATAATTTGGGGCTTGTCGTCGCTAACTGGCTGTGCATCAAAATATCTTTTAATAGTACGCCTTTTAGTTTTTCATCGCCATGCTTAAAATTACCCAGGTGGTCAGTTACTTTAATGTCGCCTATTTTTTTTGCGGGATAGCTATTTAAAGAATCCATCGTGATAACGGATTCCCTTTTAACCTGCCCGGTGATGGTAAATTGATAGGTGGTTTTATAAGGCGTTTCCTGCGCTAAGACAGTACCTGTGTACAGGAAAACCAGGATCAAAAGTTTTTTCATGATAAAAGATATACGCACCGTAAATATATCCATATTTCTATAAACACCTTTTACTGTTCAAAGCAATTTATTTAGTTTATCCCGAACCTTGTTACCAAAAAAACGTATTATTACCCCGTTGACTAATACCCCTTTTAGGCAACCACATTGGTTTAAAATTGCAAAAATTAACTATGGCCCTATTTAAACGCCTTGTCATTATTTCCTGTATCATTCTGTCGTTTAATGGGGTAAAAGCCCAAACCAGGTCGCCATATACTTACCAGCAGCTCTCAAAAAGTTTTTATGTGAAACAAAAAGATTCATTAAAGAAAGCCTGGTTATGTCCTAATATTTACAGCAATAAAGCCACTCAAAAAAAATATAAGGAATTATGGGACTCCCGAACTGATTTTATTACCGGCGCCATTGAAACCCAGAACTACGTTTATGAGCCAGAGCTGTATAACTATATCAACGACATTATTAAACAACTGGCGCGTGCCAATCCAAAGGAAATTCCCGTACTGCCGCTTTTGTTGATAGACAGGAGTTCGTCGCCCAACGCTTATGCCATAGGCGGCAATGTCGTAGCTGTTAACCTGGGGCTTATTTATTTTGCAAAAAGCCGGGAAGAAATCGCGCTTGCTATTGCGCACGAATTATCGCACAATATACTTAACCATGCCGACAATGCCATGAAGGGACAAGCTGAGTGGCTGACTTCGGCAGAGTATAAAAAATCGCTTGATAATGTTCTTAATTCAAAATATGAGCGCCTTACGCGCCTGAAAAAAGTATTCGAAGGCTACACCTTCACCCGAAGCAAACACCAGCGTTACCATGAGCTTGACGCGGATTCATTAGCGGTAATTTTATTAAAAAGAAGCCGGATAGGTTTTGATGCCGGATTTTTTATGCGGCTTGACAGCGCGGATATCCAATACAAAAAACCTTTAAAGAAACCATTGAATGATTACTTTGCTGCTTATAAACTCCCGGTGGAAGCTATGTGGACACAAAAACGCACAAAGGGCCTTTCATCAAGAAACTATAATTTTAAAGATACCTCGGCGGTTGAAGATTCATTAAAAACCCACCCCGATTGTATAGAGCGGTATAAGAAGACTTTAGCCTTATCGGATAAAAACATTACCCTAACGCCCATACCCGCAAGCATCAGGGAGAAAACTACCAAAATGCTGATTTGGAACATTTATATTAATATGGACCTTACCGCATGTTTGTACCGGATACTGCAGGAAAAAGATAAAGGCACCACGGATGTATGGTATGATTTTATGGTGTACAATGTATACGCCGGGTTGTGTTACAATGACAAAGAACTGCACCGGTTTAATGCGATAGGCATAACTCCAAAGGAGTACATTTCAAAAGATTATTACCAGCTTCAGAATATGCTTGAGCAGATGCCCGCTACAAGCCTGCAGCAATATTTTACCGGCTTGCAAAATGCTGATTTTTGGAAAAAGGCGCCGGATGACGAAAAAGCATTAAAAAATATAATGTACACGCTGGCTTCTGAAACAAATGATTCTGATAAAAGCAAGTGGAGCGCATCTGACGATTTTATTAAGAATAATTCGACCAGTATGTACCGTGAATTTGCAGAGATTTTTAAAAAGAAATAAACACTCTATACAATAACCAATAAAAAATGATGAAAAAACTACTCGTACTACTATTACTACCAGCGTTTGTAACGCATTCCGCCCTGGCGCAAATCAAAGTTTTTAAAGAAGTAAGCGACGGGGTATCGTCCCAGATAAAAACTATCCGTCAGGACAACTCCCTGGTTGGCTACCTGGTATTTACACGGCTTGAAAAAGCAAATGTGGATTCGTTCAACTACCGGATAACGATTATGGACGAAAACCTTAATAATATCGGCAAGGTAGAGTTTAAGGAAATAGGGCTTACGCTGGAAAATGTATCATTTGACCAGGATGTACTGTGCCTTGGCTATTTAAAAAGCAATTTTTTGGACCAGGAGTACAGAAGCAAGACCAAATACCGCAAAGCTATTCCTAACGCAAAGAATTCTGTATTGATGCAGTTTATCAGCCTGGATGGAAAAATCATAAAGGCAAATTCAATCCCGGTAAATATCAACCTGGAGAAACATTTTAACCAGGCTTTCGGTTCGGTTTATGCGAATGCCAATTTAAAATATCCCGTTTTGGTAAAGAATATTTCGCAAAGAGGTTTTGCATGCTTTTTTGGCGATGACAGCGGCAATAACCTGCTTGTTTTTAATGCAAAGGGGGACTTATTATGGCAAAAAAAGGTCATCACAAAAGCTAATGATTTCTACATGCTTACCTCCGGCGAGAATATTTACCTGCTCTCGAAAACAAATTATAATGTAGGCACGGTAGCTGCCCCCGGTGGCTATGCATTACTCGATAATGAAGGGAACTATGAGCTTTTAGGCTACCGTTATGACGGCGCCTCGGCGGAAACACATTTTGATTTAAAAGACGACAAAGGCAATAAATTAAAGGTGATCAAATTTGACAACGACATGGTAACCGGTAAGCCCTATTTGGCCGGTTGCATTATCGATCCAAAAAAAGAAGGTAAGTACGCCAGTGGCAGAGAACTTTCCAAAGCCCCTTATATGGGCATTTTTACGATTAATATCAGTGGAAATAAGCCTGCTGATTTGCAAAAGGTATTTACCTACTGGTCCGACGGCTCGACACCGGGCGTATCAGTAAGGGGCCGTTTTGCAGAGACGGATTCGTATGTAATGTTTACCGACGCCTTCAGGGATTTTAAAGGCAATACTTATTTTACCGGTCCGGAGATGATAAGAAGGGTAAGATGGGGTAGTATTGCATCTTCGATCATTACCGCGCCGCTAATTATTCCTCCTATCTGGATCCTCGGTTTCGGGGGTACATCAAAGTGCAAAACAACCGATGCTATGGTTGTTAAACAAGATGCAAAAGGCGAGTTATCTGTCGAAAACAGTATACCAGCAGAGCATAGCAGCTATCACAAGGCTATTGCAGCCATTGCTTATTATAATAACCAGAGCTTTTATACGGTGTTTAATTCAGATACAAAAACCAATTATTTAGTAGTGGATGACGGAAAAAATATCCTGATTTATAATGTTAACACGAAGAATGTAGTACGTACTATTCCGCACAAGGATGGGAATATTAAAACCTACGTGTTCCCGGCTAAAGAAGGGCATTTAATGGTATCAGAATATAACCGGAAAGAAAACTCAACCAGGTATTCAATTGAGGCTTTATAATTGAACTGATTATAATAATTCTATAACAACCTGGTTGTATCCTGCGTAACAAAAAAGTGTGGATAAAACATCCACACTTTTGCAACAAACTTATCAACTAATTATCAAGACCCTTGCATGGCAGCAAGTAATGAACTTACCGACGCCCTCCTGGTATAATCTTTATCAAAATGCACGTAAATGATCTTTCCGGACCGGTCAATCACATACGTCGCCGGAACAGGTAATACATGGTCCTTATTGCCATTATTCTTTTCCAAATCGATGCCATAACCTTTTAATTTGCCAAACAAAGCATCGTCAACGGTGTAATTCACGTCATAGGCTTTCATAATGCTGTAATTTTTGTCCTGTATAATGGAAAATGAAGCGTGGGTTTTATCAATGGTTTTACTGATGTTCCCGTTGGTCTCTGGAGTAACGCCAACAACGTATGCCCCTTTGCCCGTTAGCAGTTGCAATGAATCCTGCAATTCCTTAATTTGTTTATTGCAGTAAGGGCACCACTGTCCGCGGTAGAAGAATAGTACCACCGCTTTGTGTGATTTAAGCAGTTTTGCCAGGCTTAGCGTTTTGCCCGAATTGTCCGTTGCAGTAAACGAAGGCGCTGTTGCTCCTTTTTTCAGGCCGGTTTGAGCCGAAACCTGCAGGGCGAATACCAGCCCCATTGTTATTATAAGTATGTATCTCTTCATAAGTTGTCATCTATCAAAAATTAAAAAAGAGAGGAGAAAATTCTCCCCTCCACCTTAAAACAAAAAAACTCACATTTTCGTTGTGTCTTTCTTCATCTTATCCTTCTTCATCTTGCTCATTTTCTTTTTGTCCATTTTTGACATTTTGTCCATCTTATCCATTTTAGCCATTTTGCCAGTATCGGCTGCCATGCCATGAGTGGTGCCTGCCTGAACGTTAAGGGCGAATACGGATGCGATAACTGCGGTAGCTACCGCTTTTGAAAAAATTGATTTCATACTGTTGGTTTTTTTAGTTTTCTTAAACATTTACCCTTTAGTCGGGCGTAACCAACAGACCTTACAAAAATTTTAATTTTTATTTAACTCTTCTTCAATACGGTCCTGCAGGTCCTTTTTAAAATTATCATCAAGCTTCACATCCTGTACAGAGCTATGAAAAAGCTGGCGCACCATCTCGTTTATCTTGCCGGTTTGTTGCTGGTAAAGCCGGCATACGCCGCAGCCGAAAAGGTGTATCCGTAAAAATACTTTCTCGCGCAGGGTAAGCCTGGCTATCAGTTTCTTCTCAATGAGCAAAGTAGCGTGCTTACAGTTGTGAGTGATCTTTTTTAATGCTTCCATAATCAGATCCAGTTTTTTTGAAGGCAGGCCCTCAGGTTAAGTTTGGTACGATGGATGATCACCCAAAAATTGGACGATGTAAGCTTTAATTCGGCGCAAATAACGTCCGTTGTTTCTTCGTCTATGTGCTTCATCGTAAATACTGACATCCACAACGCCGGGAGTTTCTGCATACACTTCATCAATATTTGGTTGAACTCCTTCCCGGCAAGCGGGTCGTAATCATCTATTCCGAATGGTTGCGGCGCCCGCTGACTGTTCCAATGGCCGTCTTCGGGATTAAAAAAATCGGCCTGTTCTTCTTCGGCCTGCAGCACATCGGTAGCTACCAGTTTTGACGATTTTTTGCGGTAAATATCAATGATCTTATTCCGTAAAATGGCGGTGAGCCAGGTACGTTCGGAGCTCCGGCCCTCAAAAGACTTTGATTTCTCCAATGCGGCCAGGAAAGTTTCCTGCACCAAATCCCGCGCCTGTTCCTCGTCATTAATACGCGCGCGGGCATAGCTATACAAGTAATCAGCGTGTGCCTGCACCCATTGGTGAGGGTCTAGTTTATTAGTTTCGGCTGTCATTAATACAATATTATTGATGCTTAGTCGTAAAATTATCTAAAACCTTACAGTCTGGATAAATAAAATGGCGGCGCTAAAAATTAATCACCAAAAAAGATTTAATTTTATTGTAAGGAACCATCCGACGGCCCGACTAATCTCGTAATTAAATCAGCAAATAATTAATGATAAGAAAATGAGAACGTTCAAAATATTTATCACCGTAGCCTGCCTGGGTTTTAGCGCTATGGTGACCGAGGCCTTTATTACCATCAATAACAAAGATTCATTCAAACCAAAAGAAGCTGGCGGGGGCTTCGCGGTTGTTGAGCTTTTTACGTCCGAGGGATGCTCGAGCTGCCCGCCGGCAGATGCGTTAGTAGCGAAAGTACAAAAAGAAAGTGCAAATAAACCTGTTTATATCCTGGCTTTTCATGTGGATTACTGGAACCGTTTGGGATGGAAGGATGTGTTCAGCAGCGCGGATTACACGGCCCGTCAGCAGCAGTACGCACGCTGGCTGAAGTCGTCAGAAATATATACACCGCAGGCTATAGTAAACGGGCGTACTGAATTTGTCGGCTCCGAAGAAGGCACGTTGCGTAAAGCCATCCAGGCAGGAATGCAAAAATCTGCCGCTACACCGCTCGCTTTAAGCGATAGTAAATTTGGCGGCAATAAAGCCAGTATCCAATATCAAGTAGACGGTTCGACAAATGATGCATCTTTATTAGTGGCCCTGGTTCAGAAAAACGCGACAACCAAAGTTGAGCGCGGCGAAAACGAGGGACGTACTTTGGCCCACGTGCAGATAGTGACCAAATTACAAACTATAGCATTGGGCGGAAAAAGCAGCGGCGCGACTAATATTGCCCTGCCAGCCGGCTTTAGTCCTGAAGGATATGAGGTAATCGCTTTTGTACAAAATACTTCGACAGGTGAAATTACAGGGGCCTCAAAAATAGAATTTCCGACAGTCGTTAATGCAAATTCAAAATGATTAATAGCAATGGGTTTAAGACCCATCGCTATCAGCAAGGCAAATATTACTACCTTCATACCGTATAGACATATATGAAAGCTATCAAAGAAAAACATCCCTTCCTCATGCGGTGGACACATTGGGTCAACTTCCCGATTCTCACCATTATGATATGGAGCGGTATGCTGATTTACTGGGCCAATGATGAATACTCCATCACAATATTCGGGCATACTTTTGTGCGATTTTTTCCCGATTGGTTTTATAACGCTTTGCATATCCCATCACGCCTGGCCGAGGGCATGGCTTTTCATTTCCTGTTCATGTGGTTTTTTACGCTAAATGGGATATTCTATGTACTCTATACCATTATATCCGGCCAATGGCGGCAGTTGGTCCCACAAAAAAAGTCTTTTAAAGAAGCCTGGCTGGTGCTTTTGCACGATTTGCATATCCGCAAAACGGCACCGCCGCAGGACAAATACAACGCGGCGCAACGCATTGCCTATACCGCCATTATTGTGATGGGTTTTGGCTCGGTTATAACTGGTCTTGCTATTTATAAACCAGTGCAGTTTTACTATCTCACCTGGCTATGCGGAGGTTATCATTTGGCGCGTATATGGCATTTTGCCTTAACAATGGGGTATGTTTTATTTTTCCTGGTTCATATCATCCAGGTAATATTAGCCGGGTGGAACAATTTCCGTTCGGTTATTTCAGGATTTGAAGTGGTAGAAGAACAACCCAAACCGGCTATAGAAAGGAGCAGCGAAGATGAAAAAGCCTGAAAAAGAACTGACCGTTGAGCAAAAAATAAAACGGCGCAATTTTATTTCGTTTACCGTTTTTGGCGCCTTAGCTGCAGGCGCAGTTGGCGGCTGGAAATGGCTATACAATTCTGCAGAAGAGCCGGCTGGAATAACCGCCGGTACACGCAGACCCCTGCGCAGGGCCTTAAACAAAACCGAACTGTTTTTCAGAAGATTAGTGTTTAACGAGAACCACCTCGTAAAAACCTATCCACGCGAAATGGCTGCCAAGGTAATACGGCACAACAGCGACATCGGCTCGGAAGGAAAACTTCCGCCCGAAAACTGGAAGCTGCAGGTGCGGAAAAACTCGGGCGAAATACTGCAAATTACGCTGGACGAGATCATGAAATTGCCCAAAACAGAGATCACGTACGACTTTAAATGCGTTGAGGGCTGGGACCAGATATCCCACTGGGCCGGCGTGAAATTCAGCGATTTTATCAAACATTATGGTTTGGACCTCGAAGCCAAATCGCAATACGTTGGCCTCGAAACACCGGACAAGCAATATTATGTAGGTATTGATATGCCCAGCGCTATGCACCCGCAAACCCTGCTGGCTTATCAAATGAATGATGTGTTACTTAATGGCAATCACGGACAGCCCTTACGGCTCATCATCCCGGTTAAATACGGTATCAAAAACCTGAAACGCATAGGCAGCATCACCTTTAGCAATACCCGCCCGCGCGATTATTGGGCCGAACAGGGATATGATTATTATTCGGGGTTGTAAGCGGAGAGCAGAAAGCTTTTCTGTTTGCTGTTTCAGCTTTTTCCTTTCCGCTTTAAGCTTTTCTTCGCATCTTGCAGTACAATGCCTCATGCGAAACTTACCATAGGAAAAGAGCTTGCTTACGCCTGCGGAATGGTAGGCTGGAGCATCATGACGAACCTGATCATCGTTATGCTGCCCTACTTTTATCTTCCGCCATCCAATGCCGGGCTGGTTATCCTGATGCCGCAAATAATGCTCTTTGGCTTTTTCAATATACTATCCGTCATAGCTGCTTCGGGCAGGTTTGTGGACGCTTTGTTCGACCCTTTTATTGCCTCCTTAAGCGATAAAAGCAAAAATCCTAAAGGCAGGCGTATTCCTTTTATGAAATGGGCCATTTTGCCCGCCGTGGTATTTTGCTGTTTGACTTTTTATCCCCTTGTGATGAAAGAAAGCAGTCATAATGCTACCTGGCTTGCAGTAACCATGACCTTGTTTTTTATGAGTGTTACGGCTTATATCATACCCTATAACGCGCTGTTGCCCGAGCTGACCGAAACCTCCGAAGAAAAGGTTCGGTTATCCTCTTTTCAGCAGGCAGGGTTTGTAATCGGTATCATTATCGCCGCTTCGGTAAATAACTATGCCGACGGGTTACAGCACTTTTTTCACGTTGCCAACCGCGATTCTGCAGTACAATACACCATTTGGGGCTTAGCCATGCTTGCAGGCATAGTTATGCTGATACCCGTATTTGCTATTGACGAGAAAAGGTATTCTACCAGTAAGCCCTCGCACCTTCCGATACTACTAGCCATCCGCAAAACATTCAGCAACAGGAACTTTAAATATTACCTTATTTCGGACTTTACCTTTTATATTTCGCTCAGCATTGTTTCAAGCGGGCTGCTTTATTTCGTGAAGGTATTGCTTAACCTGGATGAATCTATTGGTGGTGAACTAATGGGTGCGATGGTCGTGGCTTCACTGGTATTTTACCCGGTTGTCAATTACTTTTCAAAAAGGATTGGCAAAAAACCACTCGTACTGATAGCGTTCGGCATGCTGAGCCTCATTTTTGTGATGATATATTTCCTGGGAAAATTTCCGGTTTCTTCTTTAACGCAGGCTTACACCCTGGCGCTTTGCACCGCCTTTCCTTTGGCTGCTTTGGGTATATTACCTAATGCCATCTTAGCCGAAATAGCCCAGGATGATGCCAAAGAAACCGGTGAAAACCGCGAAGGAATGTTTTTTGCGGTAAAATACCTGTTTGTGAAAATGGGTCAGACCTTAGGCATAGCCTTATTTGCTTTTCTTACCGTGTATGGTAAGGACCCCGGTAATGATCACGGTTTAAGACTGAATGGCATTTGTGGTTTTGCGCTTTGTTTGACTGCGTTAATATTTTTCAGCCGATTTAGAGAGAAACGGCCCAAGGCAACTAACGGTTGACGTTATTAGGCCTCGTATAAACCAGCTGCATTACATTGATGTTGCGCATGGCAAAGGCTGCCTCGCAATAGCAGAAGTAATAGTTCCATTTGCGGATAAAAGTCTCGTCAAAACCCAGCGATTTCACAGTGGGCAGGTTGGTGTTAAACTGCTCGAACCAAAGTTTTAGGGTAGTGGCGTAATGCAGACCGATATCTTTCAAATCAACCATCGTCAAATCGCCGGTGCGATTGATAGCACCATTGATAGCTGCTACCGATGGCAGCAATGAACCCGGGAAAATATGCTTTTGTATCCAATCCACGCCTTTGCGCAGGCTGTCATATCTTGAGTCAGGAGAAGTGATTACCTGCAAGGCCAGTATGCCATTTTTCTTGAGCAGGTGGTGGCATTTTTTGAAATAAAGATCAAGGTATTTATGGCCCACAGCCTCCAGCATTTCCACCGAAACGATCTTATCAAACTGACCCTCCATCAGGCGGTAATCCTGCATCAGGATGTTTACCCTGTCGCTTAAACCGGCTTCTTCTACGCGCTCTTTTGCCAGTTTCAATTGTTCTGACGATATGGTTAGAGAAGTGACTTTGCAGCCGTAATTCTTAGCCATATAAATGGCATTACCGCCCCAGCCGCTGCCTATTTCGAGCACGTGGTCGCTTGGTTTTAAGTGTAATTGCTTGCACAAACGCTCATATTTGGCTAATTGTGCCTCTTCCAAACTTAAACCGTCTTTATAAAAATACCCGCTGGAGTAAGTCATGGTTGGATCGAGGAAACTTGCGAAAAAATCATTGTTCAAATCGTAGTGTTCCGAGATATTCTTCCGGGAACCATCTATTGAGTTGGCCCTTTTGAGATACGATATTTTATTAAACCATTTCAGCAAGTTAAGTGCCACTGCCTGCGTTTTATTTCCCGAAACTGCTGGGTTATTCTCTACATTCAGCAAAAACCATTTGATCACATTAGTGATGTTATCCGTATCCCACAAACCGCTCACGTAAGCCTCGCCAAAACCAATATCGCCGTAAAGTATAACCTGCCTGTAAAACTCGTTGCTGTTGATGGTAACGTCTGCCGATATATTACCTTTTCCGTTACCAAGGGTGATGCGTTCGCCGTCAGGCAGGGTCAGGTGCATGCGGCCCATATCCATGCGCGACATTATCCTTAAAACGATGTCCTGGTAGAAACTATGTTTTTTAACAAGGGTAAGTGTATCGGGCATAATCAGTCAGTTTTTTACTACTTACGGATTTTATAAGCTATAGAGTTTTATCAGTTGCGTAATTTGGTTTATACGGCCTGTAAACTTCTTTCTGCAATTCCCTGTTAGCGTCCTTTTTGTGATAAGGAAGTTTTTTGAGCCATAACTTAAAGGCCTGCCAGTGTATCAGGCTGATTACCTTCAAAGTAATTAACGGAAAGCTAATAAAATAAATTAAAAGATTTGCATCCGTCAGCGGTTTTCGGTCGCCGCTAAGTGTGCTGATAAAAAATCTTTTGCCTTCTTTATCAAAATCATCAATCCTGATCTGCAATTTCTCGCCGGGAATTTCCAGGTTGAAATCAAAATTGGTATCCATCTCTATAAAGGGCGACACGTAAAAATATTTAGTCGTATTCAGTTTAAAATGGTCGTTGGTTTTGGTATCGGCGCCCAAAAAGAAAGGCTTCATTTCGAGGAATGTATTACAAATCTCTACGATGGAACAAACGGGCTCTCCGCTCTCGTCATAACAGAAATAAAATGAAACCGGGTTAAACTGGTAACCCAGCGTGCACAGGTTAGTGAGCACCATGATACGGCCCTTGCCGATGCTGACGCCATTTATTTCCAAATAATCGGTTATATGCTGACGGACATTTTTCGACTTGTCCGGATTTTCATTAGGTAGTTGTAAATGGTCCTTATCCCTGAAATTGAATAAGTTGAACCGGTTGCGGCTCATAAATTTCATTCCCTTGTGCAACGTATCAAGCTCATCCAGGTCGAGGTAAAACATAAACACATCATAATGGAACCGGTGCGGCTTTGGCGCTAAACGGTTGTGCATTACGCGGGCTTTGTATAGGCAGGAATTGAGCTGGGCATTGGCCATTATGTGAATATACGTATTAAGCAATAAATTAGATGACCTTAATGGATCGGCTGACCAACAAAAACCTGCGTTTTTGTGTTGGGAATGATGATATGCGCTTCGCGCATGCCGTACTCACGGTCAAACGGTGACTTGACTTTTAAGTCCTTCAATTTTTCTTCGACGGAGGCCCACCATTTATCAATTTCATCAACTTCAAGATAAAACGACATCTCACCAATATCTCCCGCCCTTATGATATGGATAGTCAAACCATCTTTTATCAAAACCGCGTAAGTCTCGTCACCCATCATGACGGAGAACCCGAAAATCTCTTCGAAAAAATTGATCGTATGCGGCACATCATACGACGGCAGCATCGGACTAAGGTGAATGGCTTTGTACATATCTTAGATTTAAACTATTGAGAACGAACACTAAATTACGGCAAAACCGGTTATTAATAAACAGGTTTCCCCAATAATTGTGAGCACAATTTTACCGCACTGGCAAAAGCGTCTTCATGGAAACCATACTTAAAATAACTTCCACAAAAATAAACTGGTCCGGTTTGATTTAATGTATGTAATTGCACCTGTGCATTAATGGCCGGGACATCAAACAAGGGGTGTTCGTAGTCTATTTCCATGATGATTTTTTCCTCGTCCAAATCATCATGCGGATTGATAGAAACAAAATAATTCTTCTTTCCCGATACACCCTGCAAACTGTTCATCCAGTAAATGGTACTGGGCTGTAATTGCCCGTTCTGCATTTTGATGCGGTAATTCCAACTACTCCAGGCCAATTTGGTTCGGGGCATGGTGTTTTCGTCCGTGTGCAGCACTGCTTTATTATATTGGTATTTGAATGGCGAAAGCAGGCGTTGTTCTTCCCACGTTGGTTTATCAACAATAGATAAAGCCTGGTCGGCATGGGTGGCGATGATAACCCGGTCAAATATTTTGGTTGAACCATCTGATGCTGTTACTTCAACTTTACCATTTACGCGCCTTACGCCAACTGCCTTGCAATTCACACGGATACGGTCTTTAAATGGCTTGATTAACAACTCCCGGTAACTCTGGCTGCCATTTTCCAATGTATACCATTGATGCTGGGTATCCAGTCCTAAAAAGCCATGATTTTTAAAAAAACGGATAAGCGTCACCGCAGGGAAATCAAGCATTTGTTCCATCGGTGCCGACCATACAGCTGAGCTCATAGGCGCCAGGTATTTCCACAGCATATCATCGCTATAGCCAAAATCCCTAATGTATTGGCCTATAGAATAATTGGCATATTTCGGGTCATCCAGTATCTTAACGCTTTCCTTATTGAACCGCGCTATCTGCATCAGCATTTTTATGTAACGCGGGTTAAAGATATTTTTTCGTTGTGCGAAAAGATGATTGATACTTGAACCACTGTACTCCAAACCACTGGGCAGGTGCTGCACGCTGAATGACATATCGGTCTTCTTAACAGGCGCTTCCAGTTGGGCGAATAATGTGCGAAGGTTTGGATAAGTTTTGTAGTTAAACACCATAAAACCGGTATCGATATAAACAGGCCTCCCATCTTCGTTAACCGTCACCGTGTTGGTGTGACCGCCGATATAATCGTTCTGTTCATAAATGGTCAAATCATCCTTCGGATGCAGAAAATGCCCGCAGCCCATTCCAGCGATACCGGTCCCGATGATGGCCGTTTTTAGCATGTTTTATGAAATAAATAATGACTCACCATCCACTCATTGCCTTTATTGTAGTTCCATAATTCGGCGCAAGCCATATAAAATATGCGCCAGTAAACCCACCATTTTACAGCCTGGTCCTTGCCATAGGTTTCGGCAAACAGCGGCATTATTTCGGCTTTATGTGCGTCCATATTTTTAAGCCAGGCTTCGGATGTTTTGGCATAATGTGTTCCACTTACATGCCAATGCTTTTCGACGGTTAAATGGTCGTTAAAATAAAACAACAAATCATCGCTCGGCATAATACCACCAGTAAAAAAGTATTTGCTCATCCAGTCGGTATCATCTTTTACCTCGAACAGGTAAGCATACTCCCTATGCGTAAAAATATGGATGAATACTTTTCCATCCGCCTTAAGGAACGAAGCTACTTTTTTCATCAGCAACTGGTAGTTGCGCATGTGTTCAAACATCTCAACCGATACAATACGGTCGAACTGCTCATCAATGCTGAAGGTGTTCATGTCGGCAGTAATAACAGCCAGATTTTTGATGCTGCGATTTTTAGCTGCATCGTCAATGAACATCTTTTGCGTCCGCGAATTCGAAACCACTTTAAACGTGCTTTTTGGGAATTTAGCCGCCATGTACAACGACAATGAACCCCATCCACAACCCAGTTCCAACACCTGTTGGCCGTCTCTCAATTCAGCACGTTCACCAGTCAGCGCAAGCATATCATCTTCTGAGGTATCGATGTCGGTTACGCCGTCATTCCAGTAACCGCTTGAATATTTGAGTTTTTTGCCGAGGCAATATTGGTAAAATTGCGTTGGCACTTCGTAATGCTGCTGGTTGGCATCGGCGGTATTAACGGCTATCGGCGAGGCTTTGAGTTGTTCAATAAGAGACATCAGATGTGCCTGCTGCGCCTCAACACCGCCTTTATTTTCATCCCGCAAACGCTGCTTTAGCAAATTACGGATGCCCCTGCGCAGCAAAAAATCGGGCACCCGGTTTTGTTCAATCAGTTTATCGTACCACATGGGTTAGGTTGGACGTACTACGTTGATATTTTTTTGATAGCTTACGTTATTGAGTAAGGTACGGATTTTGAAAGATAAAAAATCATAGGCTCACATGCAAAAAACGTATAACGTTAAACGTACAACGTCTAACCCCTCTTCTTAAACCAGGGCACGAACGCGCTTGTAGTTTTTTGATATTCCCTGAATGCGTCGCCTTTGGTGCGGATGGATTGTTCTTCAGTCATTGGGATACCGGTAACTTTGAGCAAGAGGTACAAAATAATAGCCGGACTTATAATCGCGAGGTACCCGTATGAAGAGCCCAGCGCGAAAACAAAGTAAGACATCCACATCATCCACTGGAAAAAATAGTTAGGGTGCCGCGAGTAGTTCCACAACCCTTCGCTGCAAACTTTGCCCTTGTTAGCTGGGTTCTTTTTGAAATTCTTTAGTTGATTGTCTGCAAAACGTTCGCCACTCACACTGATACCCCACAATACCAGTCCGGCCCATTCGAATGGTGATATTTTGGGACTTGTATTCAGACAGATCACAAAAAATGGAATAGCTAATAATACATTCGAAACGGCCTGCATCTGGAAGAACCAAAAGAATTTCCGGTCGGGATCAGGCACCCATTCTTTGCGTAACTGTTGATACCGGCCCTCTTCCTCGTGTAAATGGCTAACGGTGCGGATCAGTATATATGACCCCAGGCGGGCACCGGCTACAATGACCATACAACAGATCAACATTTTACGTGTTTCCCAACCGGGAGCCAGCAGCAGTAAAATAATAGCTATAACCGGGAAGTTGTACGACCAGAAAATATCAACTACTCCTGCATTTTTGATTTTGTTAGCCCAAAGCCAAACAAAGATCATAATGCCGCAACATGCGACCAAACAATAGATAACCAGCCATAAAATTGAATTATCCATTTTGATCAACTATTACATCGTTTGGTTAGGATTTTCTGAGTTTAATTATACGCAGTGCATGCATCAATTTCATGATGGGATAAGTAGGGTCTATTTCGAACCAACGTTTGGCAAAATTAGCGTCGTTTGGTTTTTTGTGATGATTGTTCTGGAACAGTTCGCCCATCATCAGGAAATCAAGGGGTAGGGTGTTTTTGCTGTGGTCGTGATTCTCAAAATTAGAATAGCCATACTTGTGCCCGCACCAGTTTACAATAGCGCCGTGAATGGGGCCCATTAAAAAATGGATCGGTAACAGCATAAACATCCACCAATGTGTGGCAAACAGTACGTAAAAAGCCGTATAGAATACGCCAAATCCTATTCGTGTAACCCAATGATCCCCTATACGGTCAACAAATGACCAGGTGGGGTAACGGTCGCGAAATTGTGGTTCGGGTTCGATTTTATAACGCTGGTAGCTGAGGTAAATGTCTTTAGTTTTCAGCATCAGGCCAAAAACATCCTTTATAAAATGCGGCGAATGCGGGTCCTTTTCGGTATCGCTGTAAGCATGGTGCATGCGGTGCATAATAGCATACGCGCGGGGATTTAAAAAAGATGAACCCTGGAACAAAAAGGTACAGAAGTAGAATGTCTTTTCCCAAAAGCCATTCATTTTAAACATTTTATGGGATGCGTAACGGTGCTGGAAAAATGTCTGGAAAAACAGTGATAAAAACCAGTGGCAAAGAAAGAAGGCTAATATGATCATGAAATTAAATCGGAAAATTGTAATACCTACGAAGTTTTAGGTTTCGCGGTTCCAAAGTTCATAAAATTTTTGAATTATTTGGTTCTGAATTGGTTAAATCAAGGAGACATGACTTCTAAATTAGAAAAAGGCTGTGCCTCTTATTTTTCGCCAAAATATTATTGCGCTTTCACAAACTTCAACGCATACGAATCAAGGCAATACCGCAAGCCCGTTGGCGCCGGGCCATCATCAAAAACATGCCCCAGGTGCAGGCCGGTGCTGCGTTCAACCACTTCGTCGCGTTCCATGCCGTCCGAATAGTCCTTCACTATCATAATAGCCTTCGGGTCTATTGGTTTGAAGAAGCTGGGCCAGCCTGTGCCCGAATCATACTTGGCATCCGAACTAAAGAGCGGTTTGCCCGTTGCGGCACTCACATAAGTGCCTTTATCGTGGTTGTTCCAATAGGGGTTATTGAAGGCTGGTTCGGTACCTTTTTCAACCATAATGTAGTAAGCATCAGGTGATAAAACCTTTCTCCAGTAGGTATTTGGCTTGGCTTCGGGGTAGGTTTTTACGTCCTCTGAACTGCCGGGAGCTACTTTTCCGTTGGGCTGATTCTGGCTGCAGGCGCTAAAAACGGCTATTATCAGCAAATTTGTTAAAATGAAAACTTTTTTTACGCTCATTATCATAAAGTTATAATTTTTTTTATATAAATTTATAGTCGTAAACTTTAGAAATACCTTACACAAAAAGAGAAAAAAATAAGCGGCTGCCCGAACTGTTTTTGAGGCCTCCCCGCAATTTTAATATCTATGGTATGATAGCCCGATAAAATATAGGACACTTTAGGGAATCTATCATATGGTGCTGATATGCAGCGGGTAATTTATTGCCCGTTGAAGTTATTTTTTTGTCGCGTTGTAGAATATAATACACATAATTTATAAGCGGAATTAAACCATACCGTATTAAATATGTCAATATAATATTATTAGCCCATTTTATATATAAGGGCATAGTTTTTGATTTACTTAATTGCTAAATATTTAATTTACTAAAAGACCCAACATGAACGGCAGCGGCTTAACATTAGTAGGAGTAATCATCACAGTTTTACCAATTGTATTAATTATTGCAACAGTAATAGTACGGGGTAAAAAATTATTTGATTAATATATCTACCTATCTTCACTTTAGGGTGATACACTGCATGTAAAAAATCGCGATGTATTCACTCGTTTGACCCAAATCCAGGCTCGCTTTCCTATTCCTTTCTAAGTTTGACCATTTTTTTTACAACTTGCTTATAATGACATAGTTATGCTCATTATATAAACTTGCTTACATTTTAGAGACATTCTCAAGCTTAAAAACCTCTTCCCCTTGCTCTTTTAACAGCTTCTCCTCTTTTTGGTTTTTCATTACTGCCCCAATCCTGCGGACGCGTTAATTTGGCTATTCGTTCTTCCAGGGTTTCCGTAGTCAGGCGCTCCCGTCCGAGGCTGTCGACCATAATAGGAAAGGCGAACGGAGTGGGTCTCGTTATTTCTTTCAAAATAATTGTCTGCTTTTCAATACGTTGCAATGCCTCACGCAACCTGAATTCCTCCAACTGAAATGCAAGCGCCTCGTTATAAGCCTGCCGGACCAACAAATTGCCAGGGTCATATTCGCTGAAAACATCAAAAAGCAGGGATGACGAGGCCTGCAAATGCCGGTTTTTGACCGGTTGACCAGGATAGCCCGTAAATACCAGTCCACCGATGTGCGCAATATCCCTGAAACGGCGCCTCGCCATCTCATTGGCATTCAAGCTATGCAGGATGTCATCCAAAAGATTGTCTATAGAAAAGAAGCTTGCATCTTCCAATGCTTGTTCGATGGGTATATCTTCATCTGCCAGCAATTCGAACCCGTAATCGTTCATCGCGATGGAAAAAGAGAAGTTTCGTATTTTAGAAATACGATATGCCAGCAGCGAAGCCATTCCTTCGTGCACCAACCGGCCTTCAAACGGGTAGAATACAATGTGGTGTCCTTCGTTCGATTTAAACGATTCAATCAAAAACTCGTGACTCTGCGGCAGATGCGATAACTCCGCCTGTAAATCGAATAAGGGTTTAAGGGCTATTACCTCCTCATCTTCGGCATTTCCATGCGCCACCTGGTCGAGCTTATCCCTGAAAACCGCGGCAAGCTGTGATGAAAGGGGCATCCTACCTCCCATCCAGCTTGGTATAAGCCCCTTTTTGGCTGCCGATTTTTTAACATATGCGCTCATTTCCTTGATGCGGATAAACTCAAGGTTTTGGCCGGCAAACCAAAAGGCATCGCCTTCATTCAGTTTTGAGATAAATGACTCTTCTATCGTACCCAAACTTTTCCCGCTCAACCATCGCACCCGGATGCTCACGTCGCTGGTAATGGTACCGATGCTCAGCCTATGCCGCATTGCCACGCGCCTGTTATTTACTTTGTACACGCCGTTCTCGATCTCCACTTTAAGAAACTCATCATATTGTGCGAGTACCTTGCCACCTTTGGTGATAAAATCGAGCAGATCATTAAACTCCTTCCGGGTCAAATCAGCGAAAGCATAAGTGCCTTTTTTTACCTCTTTGAATAATTCATCGGCCCTGAAGCCATCTGAGACCGCCAGGGTGACCATATATTGTATCAACACATCCATGGTAAGCAGCATCGGGTCGCGACTCTCGTAGATGCCTTGTTTGATGCCCTGTTTCAAAGCGGCGCCTTCCAACAACTCTAAAGAGTGCGTCGGCACAAACCAGGCGCGGGATACTGCTCCCGGAGCGTGACCGCTACGGCCGGCCCTCTGCATGAAACGTGCAACACCCTTAGGACTGCCTACCTGAACCACTGAGTCAACCGGGCGAAAATCCACACCCAAATCCAGGCTCGAGGTACAAACAACAACTTTTAAAGCTTCGGCATGTAAAGCCTGCTCCACCCAGTTGCGCAGTTCGTTATCCAGCGAGCCATGGTGCATAGCCATAATGCCGGCATATTCCGGGTAATTATCTAATATGGCATGGTACCATATCTCCGCCTGCGAGCGTGTATTGGTAAATATCAGCGTGGTTTTGCTTTGCGCGACGATTTCCATTACTTGCGGCAAAAGTCTGACCCCTATATGTCCTGACCAGGAATAGCTTTCAATATTTTCCGGGATGACGGATTTTATAACCAATCTTTTGTCAACATGCGCCCGCACCATCCTCACCTTACCCGTTGGAAAATCATTGCCAAGCAGCACATCAGAGGCTTGCTCCAGGTTACCGATCGTAGCGGAGATACCCCATATTTTTAGTGGGCAGTCTGCAGTGGGCAGTGGGCAGTCTTTTCCATCCTTCCATTCTTTCTTAATGCCAACTGCAAACTCAGAACTGCAAACTGAAGCAAGGGCCTTGAGGCGTGAAAGGCCAAGCTCCACCTGCACCCCTCTTTTCGTACCCAACAACTCATGCCATTCATCTATCACAACTACCTGCAGTCCCTGGAATATTCTGAAATATTCCTTTTGCGCCAGCATCAGGTGCAGGCTTTCGGGAGTGGTGAGCAGTACTTCGGGCAGTTTTTTCTTTAGGGCTTGTTTATCAGCCGCAGAAGTATCGCCCGTCCGGGTCATTACTTTCCAGGGGATGCCCAATTCATCACATACTTCCTGCATAGCTTTTTTGATATCGTTGGTGAGCGCACGCAATGGCGTTATCCAGAGCATCATCAGGCCGTTATTTTGCCGGGTGGTATAGGTATCAGGGTATTTATTGATATAACCGGCCAGGAAGGGTAAAAACACGGCAAAAGTTTTTCCGCTGCCGGTTGGGGCGTTCAATAAACCCGAATAGCCCGAAAGGTAGGCTTCCTCCATTTCCTGCTGGAAAGGAAACTGCTGCCAGTTTTTCCGTTTGTACCATTCGCGTATTACCTGTTGGCCTTTTGTGTTCATTTACGTCCTCTAACAAAACTACCCCATTTTGGTTAATTGCCGCCAATAAAAAAGTCCTGCCATTTTGATAGCAGGACTTTGGATAAAAGACTATTAGAATTTATTGCTTCTTCTCCGGCAATAATATTAGTTTGATAAAATTGCTTTCGTTCAAATATTTATTTGCGGCATCTTTAACCGTTTGCACAGTAGCTTTGTTCAAATCAGGTATCCAGGTTAACGCGGTGTCCGGATTTTCCTGGTTCTGTGATGAGCTTCTTAAATGCTCCTCCCAAAAGGAGTTCTCTTTCAGATCAACTTCAATTGCGCGTTTGGTTTCTGCCTGGAATTTCTGAACATCTACGGCTTCAGGCCCGTTTTGCTTGATCTTGTTGATCTCCTCCATCGTTGCCGCTATCAGCTTGTCGACATTAGCAGGTGCACACCCAAAATAAATGGTTAAGCTATAGCGCCCGTTCGGAAGCTTAGTATGATTTACCCTCACCCCCGGTGAATAGGTTTCGCCTTCTTTTTCACGCAAACGCTCTATCAGTTTTATACTTAGTACTTCGTTTAGTGCGTCAAGCTGCAGGTTATTGTTGTCATTGTAGTCATAATCGCCGCTGAACACCAACTGTACACTGCTCTTGTCACCGATACCTTTATAAACATCTTTGGTTATAGCACCGGCAGGCGGATGTATACCCAGGTCTTTATAAGTTTCCGATCCCCCTGACGAAGGCAGGCCACCTAAATATTTTTCCAAAAGAGGTTTTATTTTATCCGCGTCAAAACTGCCTGTCAATACAAAGGTAAACCCGTTGGCATCGGCAAATCGCTGTTTATAAAACTCATAAGCTTTATCAAGGCTTGCAGCATTAAGACGTTCGACAGTACTTACCATTCTCCTGAAATTATGATTGCTCAATGTTGATGCAACGGTATCCTGGAAAACACTTGTAGGATCAAGGCTTCGGTTTGCCAACAACGATTTGGTTTGTGTGATATTGGATTGCCAGATGTCAGGATCCTTGCGAGGTTGGGTAAAATACAGGTAAACCAGCTGCAGCGCCGTTTCAAAATCCTTCGGCGTGGAGTTGCCGCTTATTCCTTCTGAAAGTTCGCGGATATAAGGTGAAATACTTACATTTTTCCCGGTCAGCATTTTATCGAGCTTTATCTCGTCAATATCGGCAATGCCGCTGCTGCCAATAATGCCTGCAGCCAGGTTGGCCGAAGTGAAATCCTCGTTGCTTGCTAATGAGGTGCCACCGAAATGATAGCCGTCGATCAATATCTGGTCGTTTTTAAACGTAGTAGGTTTCAATATAACTTTTACGCCATTGCTTAAAGTAAGTGTAGTGGTCGAAATAGCGGTATCTTTTTGAACCGAAACAGTTTTGCCCGGTGTTGGCTCTTTCGCCAATAACGGTTTGTTACTTACTTCATCCACATACGGTTTTACATCCACGCCTGCGGAGCTGATCCAATCCAGTAATGTTTTATCGGCAGGCAGCTTGTCCTTTTCTTTATCGGGTGCTTCTACAATCACGGCGCGGTCTTTATCGCTGATGTATTTCCCGGCAAGGGCATTAATTTCGGCCAATGTGATCTTATCCATGTTTGCCTTTTGGAAATTGTATTCCCAGGCAATCCCGGGGATAGCTTCGCCCTGTAAAAAGTTTTGCTGGTACTCGCGCACAAAATTAACCGACTTAGTTTTATCCCTTTCCTTATAAGCATTTTCCATTTGAGTAAGCACTTCCTGCTTGGCACGATCGAGTTCGGTTTGGGTAAACCCGAATTTATGGGCACGCTCTGTTTCGGCAACAACCGCCTTTATCGCTTTTTCCAATTCGCCCGGTTTTGCTACAGCAATTGATGTAAATGCGTCGATGCCGGCTATAAATCCCCCGTAACTTGCATTTCCAAATAAAAATGGTGGATTAGCCTTTTGAGTCAGTTCGCCCAAACGCGCGTTCAGCATGGAGTTGAACAATTCATTACGCATGCTTTGTACGTAGTCGGCCTCAGTCCTTATCTTCGTCCCTGGATGCCTAACAATAATTTCACAAACGGTATAAGGAAATTCTTTATCAGTAGCTATTTTAACTACTGTCCCCGGGCTTGGCGGAACAGTGTATTTTGTTCTCGGTTTTTCGTTAGCAGGGTTTTTTAGTGCCGAAAAATTATCCTTTATTAATTGTTCTACGCGTTTCGGGTCAAAATCACCCACCGCAACAACCGCCTGCAGATCAGGTCGGTACCAATCCTTGTAAAAGCGTACGATCGTTGCGGGCTTAAATGTTTTCAATATATCTACTTTACCAATTGGCAGGCGCTGAGCGTATCGCGAATTGTTCAATAACACGGGCAATATCTGGTGTTGCAAACGTTCCTGGGCATTTTTCCCGCGAAGGCGTTCTTCTTCCAAAACAACACCGCGTTCAGCATCAATTTCTTTCGGATCAAAGGTGTCATAGCCCGCCCAGTTTGCCAGGATATCAAAACCTTTTTCAAATACTTTAACGCTGTCGGTAGGCAATGGCAACTGGTAAACTGTTTCGTCGAATGAAGTATAGGCATTCAAATCGGCGCCGAATTTGACACCCGCTTTTTGCAGGTAGTTCACCAATTCATTTTTAGGGAAGTCTCGCGTACCGTTAAAAGACATGTGCTCCGTAAAGTGTGCCAGACCCTGCTGATCGTCGGTTTCCAAAACCGAACCTGCTTTATTTACAAGGTACAATTCGGCCCTGTTTTTTGGTTCGATGTTTTTACGGATATAGTAAGTTAGCCCATTGGGCAGTTTGCCAATAATTACATCCGGGTCCACGGGGAGCGCACCGCTCCTGATTTGCACCGCGGCCCTTGGCTTCTCCTTTGGGGATGAGGTTGGTTTTTTCTTTACCTGGGCAAACGAAAAGTTTACCGTTACAAATACCGCCAGGGCGGCTAATACGAGTTTTTTTCTAAGGTTCATGTACTACTGTTATTGATGTTTTGCTAAGATGCAAACGAATATATTAGTTTCAAAGTATATTATTCAATATGTAGAGACGCAAGATTTTGCGTCTCTGTCTAATTATACGGTTCATTTAGGAGACGCAAAATCTTGCGTCTCTACGGGGGGTTAATATTTGTAACGCACAAACGCTTCCATTGCTTGATATTCAGCGAGACCTAATCTATCATAAGCCTCCGCCGTTTCCCGGTTCCTATCCTCAGCCCGAACCCAGAACTCCCTCGCATCATCACCCGGGAACACCGCCCGGTCCTTTTGCGACTGATGCTTAAAGATAGCGTTGCGTTTTCTTAAAACTTCCTGCGGTGATAACGGTACAGCCATTTCGATCTCGTAGGTTTCAAACTCTTTCCACGCGCCGCGGTACATCCATAGCCAGCAGTCTTTTACCCAGCTTTCGGTTTCCCTTAATCTTCTGAGAGCTGCAAGGATGATGTTTAAGCATACCAGGTGGGTACCATGCGGGTCGGCGAAGTCGCCTGCGGCGAAGATTTGCTGGGGTTTTACTTTTTGTAAAAGCTCAATGGTAAGTTCGACGTCTAAATCGCTTACGGGATCCTTTTTTGTTTTGCCTGTTTCGTAAAACGGCAAAGCCTGGAAGTGAATATGATCGTCATCCAGTCCGGCAAAACGTGCACCTGATATAGCTTCACTTTTGCGAATGAACCCTTTTACATCCCGTATTTCGATGGTATCTATTTCATTGGGTTGTTTGTTGGCTAAGAAGACGCGCATGTCCTCATAAAGCTTTTTCAGGTGGGTATTGTCATCGCCTATACTGGCATTAAAGTCAATGGCAAATTCCATGTATCGTAATACATCATCATCCCATACTGCCGTATTGCCCGAGGTTTGGTAAGCCACGTGCACATCATGCCCCTGGTCTACTAATCGTATAAACGTTCCGCCCATGGAGATCACATCATCATCCGGGTGGGGTGAAAATATGATGGAGCGTTTCCTTGCCGGCAATGCCCGTTCCGGCCTTTGACTATCATCTGCATCGGGTTTTCCTCCCGGCCAGCCGGTGATGGTATGCTGCACCTGGTTAAAGATGTCGATATTGATATTGTATACCGGTCCCTGTTCTACCGCTAACTGGGCCATGCCGTGGTTATTGTAATCTTCTTCGGTGAGTTTGAGTATCGGTTTGTCTAATGTGGTGGAAAGCCAGATGATGGCCTTCTTTTTCATCATCTTGTCCCACACACAGTCTTTCACCAGCCATGGGGTGCCAAAGCGGGTCAATTCCGCGGCAGCGTCCACATCCAGTATAAACTCAACATGATCCGACAGCTGCAAATAGGTTGCCGGTACGTCGCCCGATATTTCACCTTCTACCGCTTTTTTAATGATGGGTGCCTTCTTACCGCTCCAGGCCATCAGGATGATTTCCCGCGCTTTGAAGATGGTGCCTATGCCCATCGTAATGGCTTTTGTCGGTACATTGGCTTTGCCACCAAAGTCGCGTGAAGCGTCGTTCCTTGTAAGGTCATCAAGGGTGACTAACCTTGTTCCCGAATTTGGCGCCGAGCCCGGCTCGTTAAAACCGATGTGACCGGTTCTACCAATACCCAATATCTGCAGATCTATCCCGCCAAGGGCATTTATCTGTCGTTCATATTCAAGGCAAAAGGCCGGTATATCGTCTTGTTTGAGTGTACCGTCCGGGATATGGACGTTGGCTTTGTCAATGTCAATATGATTGAACAAATTCTCGTTCATAAAGGTCACGTAGCTTTGCACGGCTTTGGCCTTCATCGGGTAGTATTCGTCCAGGTTGAAGGTGATCACGTTTTTAAAGCTTAAGCCTTCTTCTTTGTGCAGCCGCACCAGTTCGGCATAAACGCCTACCGGGGTTACGCCGGTGGCAAGGCCAAGTACGGCTTGCGCGCCGTGATCGGCTTTGCTTCTTATTAGGTCTGCTATGCGTTTTGCTACCGAGACGGAGGCTTCTTTTTGGTTGGCAAATACCGTTACCGGCAGCTTCTCGTAGCGGGTCTCTTCTAATAAATTTAATCGCGCCATGGTTGGTTGTATAATCGGGAGGTTCAAAACAAATATATCAGATATGTTTGCACAAAACTGATATTATTTTAAACTTTCAACCCGCGCAGCCATTGCGTAACTTGCACTATGCCCATGCTCAATCAAAACCTGCAAAAACTGTTCGATATAGCCCAAAAACCGCATAAGCTTGGGATAGGTTTGATGTCGGGCACCTCGCTTGACGGGCTGGATATTGCCCTCTGCCGGTTCATCGGTAACGGCACGGCCACCCAATTCGAGCTGCTGCATTTTACCACCACCCCCTATCACGACCATTTCAAACGCGAAGTACACGAGGTATTCTCCCGCCGTTTGGTGGATTTAGAGAAGATCACTTTGCTCAATGCCTATATCGGTACATTTCATGGTGAACTGGTGTTGCAAGCCCTTGAAAAATGGGGCGTTGACCCCGAAGATGTTGATTTTATAGCCAGTCACGGGCAAACTATTTACCATGCGCCTAAACGACTGCACCAGCAGGCCGAATACCCCAACGCCACCCTGCAAATCGGCGACGGCGACCATATTGCCGTTAAAACGGGTATCCTCACCATCAGCGATTTCCGGCAGAAGCACATTGCCGCCGGCGGCGAGGGTGCACCTTTGGCCCTCTACGGCGACGTGCTGTTAGCAAGCAAACCCGGCGAAGACCGTATCCTGCTCAACATCGGCGGTATTGCCAACCTCACCTACCTGCCCGCCAGCGCCGATCTAAACCAGGTTATTTGCACCGACATCGGCCCCGGTAATACGCTCATTGATGCCGCCTGCCGACAGTATTTTAACCAGCCCTACGACAAAGATTCCCTCATCGCCCTATCCGGACTGGTCAACGACCAGCTGCTGAACGCCCTGCTCAACCACCCGTTCTTTAGCGAGGCAGCGCCCAAAACCACCGGGCCCGAACTGTTTAACCTCAGCTACCTGGCCGATGCGCAGCAGGTATCGGGCACGCAAAATATCAGCGCGGCCGATGTGGTTTGCACCCTCAGCGCCTTTACCGCCAAAAGCATTGCCGCCTTTATTGCCGCCCATTTGCCCGCCCAAAGCCATATTTACCTCAGCGGCGGCGGCGCCAAAAACTATTTTGTGGCCACCTACCTCAAACAACTGCTGCCCCATGCCACCCTCGCCGGCACCGAAGCCCTGGGCCTAAACCCCGACGCCAAAGAAGCCATCCTCTTCGCCCTGCTCGGTAACGAAGCCCTGTGCGGCCAGCCCCTGCATATTGGCCATAACCCGGCGGTGCTGATGGGGAAGTTTAGTTTTGGCGGTTAGGATAATGTAAAGCAAGGGCTGTGCGGTTCCCGCCTCGGGGCGGGTGTAGGGTGGGGTTTCGCGAAACTATTTTATTCCAATAGTTAGTAATTTGGGCGTTGCCGCTGGTAGAAGCGGCCCGGCTTTCCATTCATACTGCGCGAGGCATTAGCCACGGGCGGGTATCCATTTCAATCCGTAACTCGAAGAACCTTTTAACAACTTGCCCCCTTTCCCAATCGAGCCCGGTTGAACCCCACTTTAGCCCGGTTGAACCCCGGTTGCGCCCTGTTCCGACCCACTTGAGCCGTGTTCGAACCCGGTTTAGCCCGGTTGTTTTGCGCATTTTACTTTGCAAGTATTTTATTATCAAATACTTGACTAAAAATTAATGAACTTTTGGCAATTTTTTTGAAATGTTTTTTTATTAAAAACCGATAGGCCACCGGCTGAAAAACAAATAGTAAATGCCTATGTAATATACGAAATTTTCGGGGCAATAACAAGCCCGGAAAGCATAACGACTCTCTTTAAGCAATCCGTAATGCCGAAATTATATTTCTGGAACACCACATACTTTTAAGTAATCAGCTATCCTATTATAGTATTCAGGATTTCGAGTTATATCATCCTTATCACCTGGCGGCACAAATATCACCATACCTTCTCTGGCGCGAGTCAAAAGCACTCTGTATTTATTGATAACAAATTTTTTCATTTCAGGATTACCAACCTTTTGCCATTTCGACCCCTTAAATGAATTGAAATCCCATTCGCCATCATTCCTTCTTAAGTCAGCATCCCAACAAACACCAACCCAATCCAGTTCGAGTCCTTGGATGCCAAATTCTGTTGCTGGAATTTCTAAATAATAAGACGACCTTATATCATCACGACCATTTAGAAACCATTCCGCTTCTTCTAAATCTAATTTTACTTCTAATCCATATGGCCTCAATCTTCGGGCACCTGAACTCGCAACTAATCCCATCCTTCTTGAGCCTTTGCATTTTGATTTGAGCCACTTTCTTGCCTTATCTAAATCTCGGGTTAGAACGATTTTATAATTAGATAACTTTTCATTGTAAACGGCAAAGGCCTCCGTTGATTGATTTGTTAAAACCAAATTAACCCAGTTCGATAGTTCTTCTGCTTTATAAGACCTTATTGATACACCTAAATGGAGATCATTATTCTCAATCACCTCTACGTTATCGGGCGATTGCTCAAACAGCGTTAAATTCCCCGTACTATGATTACCTATTTTTAATTGAGGTGAAATGTAAACTTTCCAATCATTGAACTTTTCTTGAATAATTCTGCCCCATTCTGGTAAGCCAGCTTCGCCAGTATTGATTTCTTGTCCACCCCCGACTAACGCTACAATTACTGACCAATCCTCATGTCTGCTCATAATTTCAAGCATCATTTCGGGTTCCGAATATGGGCGTTGAAATTTTCGCATGGAATGTTCCTTATTCCAAGCTCTTTGAGCCTCATCAAAAATTACAATCTTATTATTTGGTATTCTATCTTTTTCAAGGAAGTAATGGTCTAAAAATCGGTGTACATTTTCTATAAAAGATATAATTCTATCGGTCTCTTTCTTCTTCGCATTCTTATCGTCCCTTTTTATTTTTTTGAAAGCATCACGAGATAATGCTTCTCTTAAAACTTTTATTAATGGACCATTGCCTGATAGAAATGTAGCTAACGATGTCTCATGGCCTTGAAATTCTTCGTCGTGTGCAATATTTAAGCCTGCTAGTGTTTTGCCTGCACCTGGCACCCCGGTTATAAAACAAATGATTTTTTGATTGCTGTCTTTTGCCGATTTAATTGCATTTACCACGGCGTCAGAAGTCTTAGTAAGATTCTTAGTGCCTGCATGCGACCTCGATATTTCAATTACAGATTTACCCGCATATAAAGTCTGAGCGGCCTCTATAATAGTTGGAGTAGGTGAGTAATCACTTAAATCCCATTGACGATAATTTAAGTGGTTTCCCTCTACTATATAATCTTCAATTATATCCAATAAAATTTCGGCTAAGTTATCACCGTTTACGAAAATTATATCCTTAACTAAATCTTCACTTTTGATGAACTTATTACTAACAACATCTCCATTTGAAGCTAATAAAACAGGGATAATTATTTTTCCTCTTGATTCAAAATGAAAATCTCTTAGGTCTAAACAATAATCTAATAATTGTTCTTTATCAACGTTTAAATAATCGAACCTGCCCACTTTAAACTCAATTACGATTATCAAGTTATCAGCAATAATTACGACATCTATTCTTTTTTCTCGCCGAGCGATTGGGTACTCTAAAAGAATACCAAAATCAGCAGATTTTGGGGCTTGGTTGATTAGTCTCCTGAATGATGATTTCAGAATATCTATCTCTTCATCCCATGAAAGTGTTTGAGTATGTAGTTGCTGATGAAAACCTGCAATGCCAGCTTGTTTAGTTAAAGAGCCAATGATTAAATCGTTATCATCATCAATAAATGAAGCGATAGTGTTTGAGTAGAACGCTCCCATTATTTGTTGAAATTAGGGGAGTCAAAAAAATCTTTAAGCTGAACTTCTAAAGCAGTAACAAGCTTTTCTAAGTTCTCAATTGAAATGTTTCGCCTACCATTTTCAACATCAGTTACATAGGTTCTGTCAATCTCTGCTTTATTTGCTAAAGCTTCTTGAGAAATGCCAATTACCTTTCGTAACTCTTTAATCCGTTGACCTACTTTAACCTTAATGCTCATTAAGGCAAGTTGGGGTATTGTTGACTATAAGTCAACGGACTATAAGTGTCATTTATTTATTATATTTGGCTATAATTTGACGTTATGAACATAGCTTTTCATTACCTATATCGCGATGGTGCGAATTATAAAAATTTAAATACAGTCATTTTCGATAATCCTGATGGTGTAAGCTTAGATCTGCTAAGTAAACTTTTGAAAGAGCAATTACTCTCTGAAGAGTATTTTTATGCAAACGATTGGAAAATTCCTGATATGCATTTTGGTAGTTGGGATTCTGAAATAGACCACGAATTTCACCAATTTGCTATGATTGAATACACTAAGGAACGTCCTAATTCAGAGATTACACTTGCTGAGTTTATGGAATTAGTGAGGAATACTCAGTCGTTATAACCACCCCGTCATTGCGAGGAACGAAGCAATCTCTACATAGGACAGTCAAAACCACAATTATAATTGCGGCACAGGTAGACATCTTCGATTTGCGTGTGCAGAGATTGCTTCGCTACCGCTCGCAATGACGCATGGAGGAGTGTTCGCGTTACGGATTGAAATGGGTACCGGCCTGTGGCTAATGCCCAGTGTAGTATGAATGGAAAGCCGGGCCCCGCTGGTAAGCGGGGAAACGCCCACATCATCGTTTGCATCATTTTCGTGACATCGCTGAAATGCTAATCAACACAAAACCCGTATTGCGCCGTTTTACCTACCTTAGCAATTGTTATGAAACTTCACCCCACCTTCCGCCTTTTACCTTTCGCCTTTACCCTCCTTATGGGCTGCTCCCCCAAAGGCCCCTACGCCCTTACCAACAAGGTGTATAAGGGAAAGTCGGATTCGATAGCGAAGGTGATCGAGCTGGCGCAGCCGGTTATGCTGACGGATAGTTCGGGGGCGCCGGTAGCGTCGGACTTTGTGGGGACGGTGAACTTTAACATGCGCAAGCCTAATTATGTGATCATCCATTTTACCGCGCAGGACAGTATCGGCCAAACGCTGCACACCTTTACCATAGCCAAAACGCAGGTGAGCGCGCATTACGTGGTGGCTAAGGACGGCAAGGTGTACCACATGCTGAACGATTACCTGCGGGCCTGGCAGGCGGGCATTAGCAAATGGGGCAGCATTACGGATATGAACAGCTGCTCGGTAGGCATCGAGATGGATAATAACGGCAACGAGCCTTATACCGATGCTCAGGTTAGGAGCATGATAGCTTTACTGGGTTATCTGAAAAAGACGTACAACATACCGAGGGCCAATTTTATTGGTCACCAGGATATTGCCCCCCTGCGCAAACCCGACCCGGGGCCGTACTTCCCCTGGCAAATTATGGCCCAGCACGGCTTCGGCTACTGGAGCGACGATGTGCTGGATGTTGCCCCCGATAACTTCGACTATGCTACGGCCCTGCGCCTCATCGGCTACGATACCTCGAATTTAAATGCAGCTATTGTGGCCTTTAAACGCCATTTCGTGCAGAAGGATAGTAACGGGGTTTTAAGTCAATTAGATTTAAACGTACTATATAACGTTTATCAAAAGTATTAGTAGCAGGTTTTAGTAGCAGTAGCAGTCAGAACGGTTTAACTGCTACTGCTACTGCCACTGCCACTTAAAAAATCTGCTACTTCTTCACCCAGCCGTCTTTAAGAGTAACTGTGCGGTTAAACACTAACCTATCTGTGGTAGAATTTTTATCTAAAGTAAAATACCCCTTACGAATAAACTGGTAACCCTTGCCCGGAACAGCCGTCGCCAAATCAGCTTCGATATAAGCATTAGGCAGTATGGTTAAACTATTGGGATTGATGTAATCTTTAAAATCACCGTCTTCGTTGGATGGGTCCTCCACCTGGAACAGGCGATCGTACAGGCGCACTTCGGCGGTTTTGGCGTGGGGTACGCTCACCCAATGGATGGTACCTTTTACGCTCAGTCCGCTGGTATCGCTGCCCGAATGTGATTCGGGGAAATAAGTGCAATGTATCTCGGTGACGTTTCCGTTGGCATCCTTTTCAAAGTACTCGCATTTGATAATATAAGCGCTCTTCAGCCTCACCATATTGCCAACAGCCAGGCGGAAGAACTTCTTCGGCGGATCTTCCATAAAGTCCTCACGCTCTATCCATAGCTCGCGCCCGAAAGGTATTTTGCGACCACCTTCGCCACCCTCCACTTCAGGGTTGTTCTCGCCGAACATGTCTTCAAACTGGTCCTCCGGGTAATTGGTGATAACCAGTTTTATCGGGTCGAGCACGGCCATGCGGCGCCAGGCGGTTTTGTTGAGGTCCTCGCGGATGCAGAACTCCAGCAGGCTAACGTCAATCATGTTCTCACGCTTGGCTACACCAATACGCTCACAAAAATCGCGGATGGATGCCGGCGTATAACCACGGCGGCGCAGGCCGCTGATGGTAGGCATGCGGGGGTCGTCCCAGCCGTCAACGTGTTTATCTTCAACCAATTGCAGCAGCTTGCGCTTGCTCATTACGGTATAGTTGAGGTTGAGGCGGGCAAATTCGTATTGTTTGGACGGGAATATCTCTAATTGCTCAATAAACCAATCGTACAAAGGCCTGTGCGGAACAAACTCCAGCGTGCAAATGGAATGCGTTATCTCTTCAATAGCGTCCGACTGCCCGTGCGCGAAATCATACATCGGGTAAATGCACCATTTGTCGCCCGTGCGGTGGTGGTGCGCATGCTTGATGCGGTACATGATCGGGTCGCGCATCTGCATGTTTGGTGATGCCAGGTCGACCTTTGCCCGAAGCACTTTAGCGCCATCGGGGTATTTGGCGTCCTTCATCTCTTCAAACAGGCGCAGGTTCTCCTCAATGCTGCGGTTGCGGTATTCGTTGCCCTTGCCGGGTTCGGTAGGCGTACCCTTTTGGGCGGCAATCTCTTCGGGTGTACTGTCGTCCACATAAGCCAAACCCTTGCGGATGAGATTCATGGCAAAGGCGTAGATGATATCAAAGTAGTCGGAAGCGTATAACTCATTGGCCCATTCAAAACCCAGCCACTTTACATCTTCTTTAATGCTATCGACATACTCCACATCCTCCTTCACAGGATTGGTATCATCAAAGCGAAGATTGGTTTGGCCGCCATATTCCAGCGCCAACCCAAAATTAAGGCAGATGGATTTAGCATGACCAATATGCAGGTAACCATTAGGCTCGGGCGGGAAACGGGTTAACACCCGGCCTGCGTGTTTGCCTTCGCGGATATCTTCTTCTACAATCTCTTCTAAAAAATTTAATGATCTCTCTTCGCTCATGATAGTCGGAAAGGGACAAATTTAAGAAAATTAGGTGGGTTTGGCTAATGATTTGTGTGGGGATTTGGGCGTGTCCCTTTGGGTCGGGCTATACATTCATACGCCTTCAGGCCTTAGGCGCGGGCCGATATCCACTTCCATCCCTGGCGCAATTGTCTGAATTATGATTTGTATGATTAAATGATGAACTATGATTTTTCCGGTATTTCCGGAAGAAAAGCGGAAGGAAAAGTAACCACACCTAATCACTGGTCACCAGTTAACAAATCACTATTCACCATTCACCAATTAACTAATTTACTACCTTTACACCACCAATTGCTTACCATGAGTAACGAATTCAATCGCCCCATACGTGTGCTGGTTGCCAAAGTTGGCCTCGACGGGCACGACCGTGGCGCGCGCATCATCGCTACCAGTTTGCGCGATGCGGGGATGGAAGTTATCTATACCGGTCTGCGCCAAACGCCCGAAATGGTGGTTAATACCGCCTTGCAGGAGGACGTGGACGCGATAGGGATATCGATACTCTCGGGGGCGCATATGACTGTTTTCCCGAAGATCATTAACCTGATCAAAGAAAAAGGAATGGATGATGTCCTGGTTACCGGAGGAGGTATCATACCCGAAAGCGATATGAAGGAACTGAAAGCTATTGGTGTTGGTGAGCTCTTTCCACCGGGGACTACTACTACTGATATTGTGAAATACATTACTACCTGGGTGCATCAGCACCGAAATTTTTAATACCATCTGCCATGTTTCAAAACCTGCTTGTACATACCGAGGGCCGCATCAGGCACATCATCATCAATCGCGAAAGCAAAATGAATGCGCTCAACAAGGCCACTTTAGCCGAGCTGCATACCGCCATCAGCGATGCTTTTGCCAGCGAAAACGTTGGCGGCATTATCATCACAGGTGCCGGCGAAAAAGCCTTCGTAGCCGGCGCCGACATCACCGAATTTGCAGAGTTTGATTCGGCAAAAGGTGAAGAACTGGCCCGGCTGGGACACAGTAAGGTTTTCAATATGATAGAAAACAGCAAAAAGCCTGTTATTGCAGCTATCAATGGTTTTGCTTTAGGTGGCGGTTTGGAACTGGCGCTGGCCTGCCACATCCGCATCGCATCCAATAATGCCAAAATGGGTTTACCCGAAGTAAGTCTGGGCTTGATACCGGGTTATGGGGGCACACAACGGCTAACCAATTTAATCGGCAAGGGCCGTGCTATGGAAATGATATTAACGGGCGATATGATCACCGCCGAAGATGCCTATGAGTATCGTTTGGTAAACCATGTCACCACGCCCGAAGAATTGCTGCCCGCTGCGGAAGCGATCATGAAAAGGATACTATCCCGTGCCCCCCTGGCAATCGAATCGGCTATCAAAGCGGTGAACGCATCCGTCGATAAAGATATTGACGGATTTGAACAGGAGATCGAATTATTTGGTCAATCCTTCGATACTGATGATTTTAAGGAGGGCGTCTCAGCCTTTCTCGAAAAACGAAAACCCTCTTTTCGGGGTAAATAAGCCACTTTTTTGACATTATCCTGACCAATTCCAATTTTTGGTCAAAAATAATTCGCTGTTAATCAAACGATTGAATAATCGTGACATTCAGATGAAACGCTGGGTTACTTTTCGTGCTTTACTTTGTCCTGTGTTTAAAAAACATCTAACAAAAACACATAACAATATCATGAAAAGTACATTTAAAATTTCTGCCCTGGTGCTCGCATTTGCAGGATTCGCATTTGGCGCAAAAGCACAATCAACCTCAACATCTACCACAAAAACCACAACTTCAAACGGAGTAATTTTAAGCGTTGGCGTCGACGCCGGCATCCCGACAGGAAACTTATCCAACTCCTATAACTGGAACCTTGGCGGTTCGGTACAAGCGGATATCCCGGTTATCCAGAATCAGTTGTTCGTAACGGTTAATGCCGGTTACAACAACATCTTTGGTAAAAAGAACCTTGACGGTACAGGTCTTGATGCCACCAACATCCAATTGTTGCCTGTTAAAGCCGGTTTAAAATTCTTCCCTGTAAGCCACTTCTATATCCAGGGCGAAGCCGGCGCAGCATTTGCATTAAACAAAGCTGACCTTGGTTTTGACAATAGCGCAACCTTCTTATATGCGCCGCAAATTGGCTACCAGTTTGCGCTTGGCGGCAAGAGCTATATTGATGCCGGGGTACGCTATGAAGCGACCACTAAATTCAACAGCAATATTGACAACAGCACGGTTAATTTCTTCGGTCTTCGCGTAGCTTATGCGTTTGATACCAAGTAATTTTACATTTTTAACTAAAGTAACAAAGGGGCTATAATGGCCCCTTTTGTCGTTTTTATATATAAGAAATATAAAAATTAGCGCTATAATTAAATTTTACCTGAAAATTTAGCAGATTTGTATGTAACTTGAGGTAGCAGTAATACGTTTACCTGTCAAAAATTAGCTTACACCTGTATGAAAAAAATACTCATCATTGATGATGAAGTGAATGTTGCCTTATTGTTGTCAAAATTTTTGACGCGCAATGGTTTTGATGTTACCACCGCCGCTACCGTTGGATGGTTTGGTAACGCTGGGCGAATCATTGTCATCAACCAAAGCATGGTGGGTTTCAAAAGCTTTGTT
>Ga0207080_1007_pt1 | contig 54412 bp, 49 predicted proteins | sample Alteio_BWMinHeat_58_FD_153532 | JGI IMG/M metagenome (GOLD analysis project Ga0207080, IMG submission 153532) | Enriched cells from forest soil in Barre Woods Harvard Forest LTER site, Petersham, Massachusetts, United States -... | ecosystem: Environmental > Terrestrial > Soil > Temperate forest >...
GCCCGGATAGTTGAACGGTACACGGGTGATAACGTTGGTTTCAAACCAGTGTATGGGCTTTTCAGCTGCCAGCTTGTTGACTTTCGTCGGATTGGCGCGGGTGTCGATCGGGCCGCCGATCAGTGTCATCGAGCGCGGCGCTGCCTTATCGTTCATTTCGTTCATTACGCTGACAGCGATCAATACCGGTACGGAAGGCTGGCACACTGCCATCAGGTGAACTTCAGGCCCGAGATCGCGGATAAAATCGATGGTGTAGCTGATGTAATCTTCCAGATGGAACTGGCCATGAGACATGGAGACATTGCGCGCATCCAGCCAGTCGGTGATATAGACATCGCAATGGGGAAGAAGCGATTCGACCGTGCCGCGTAACAACGTGGAGTGATGGCCGGACATGGGGGCCACGAGCAGGAGTTTCGGCTGCTGCTCGCTCTTAATATTGGTTTTGGCAAAATTTTTCCTGAAATGGATCAGGTTGCAGAATGGCCTGGTAGCGATGATTTCTTCGATGATCTCAATCCGTTTGCCTTCCACCAGCGTATGTCTGATGCCGAAATTCGGTTTGCCATAGCGATGGGTGACGCGCTCGACCAGTTCGGCAGCGGCAGCCATGTGCCGCCCGTAATCGGTATAGCTAAGCGGGCTGAGTGGGTTGCTATGAAACACTTTGGTGGCATTGGCAAAGAAATTAAGCGGAGTTATCGCTGCGTAGTGCATTTCATGCAGACTGTAGAGATGAGAGTTTTCACCCATGTTTATCATTCATTCTTTCCTTGTTTTGGTCTTCCAAAGATAACATCTATCAGCGTATAGCATATATCCTATGGCTGATTATATAAAGATTATATAAGTTATAAGTTAATTTATCGCTTATATCAAAGCTTTTAGCCACTTTCCCTCGCCTGAACGTGCGTTCGTACCTAGCCTGATGAGGGTATATAAGCTGAAATGTACCGCAAATTCTACTATGATTTCAAGCCAGCTAAATGTAGGTTGTGCCGCAGTTTATAAAACTAAAGTAGCAATTTATGGTGCCTTCACGCTATTGAGAGCATACTCTGTGGAAACTATTTTTACAATACATTGACTGACTATGATGAATGAAACGGATTTCCATCGTCTGGCCGATATGACGCTTGATGCCATGTCAGCGGCGCTGGAAGAGGCGGATGCAGGCGGTTTGCTCGATGTTGAGCATGATGGTGGCATCATAACCGTGGAATTACCCGATGGCAGGCAGTTCATAGTCAGCAAGCATGCGCCCAGCCGCCAGTTGTGGCTGTCGTCGCCGGTGAGCGGGGGCTTGCATTTCAGGTATGAGGAAGCACATCAGGACTGGCAGTTAGCGGACGGAACAAGCCTGAAGGCAGTATTATCCGCAGAACTTAAGAAACTGGCAGGGGTGGCGTTGGTATGAGCAGCGATTTCAGGGACAGTATTTCCCAGGTGGTCATGGGTATGAAGAAAAATGCGAAAGCATGGCTTGGGGCTCTGCAATTCCTGGCGTATTCGCAACCAGACATGTCACGTCGCGCCGAGCAAGGTGCAGGTGATACACAGGAAGTTGCCAGTGATGTTCAGCGCTCGTCGGTAGCATGGTTTGAGGCAACGAAAGAACAGCTGGAAGCAGCGTTTAAAAGCGCCGAAGGCACACTGTCCAATGAGTGGGCGAAACACCGTGACCCACGCTATAATACTCCTGAAGCGGAAGTGGAATTTGCCCATCGCTTTGAAGCAAACCTTGCCACGATTGCCAAGCTGGTGCTGGATACGGAAAAAGATATGGCAAAGGGAGGGCTTCGGCAAAATAAAGCTGCCAGAGAATCGCTGGGATGGATAAAAAATGACCTCAGGCGCTTGTTTAAAGTATATGATGATCATTGTTACGAAATGACCATGCAGAAGCATGAGGGTGATTTGCTTTCGCTGCGTGCGAGTATATTAGATGGTAATTCAAGGGCATTATGACATGAGATCTCGTGGTTCCTCTTCCTCCCTGCCGATGCGTCCTAAAGGCGAAATCAAACGCCTGAAATCGCTGATGCATTATCTTCGCCCTTACCGGCTTTATATAGTGGGAGCCATCATTGCGCTGATTTTTACTTCCTCGGCGGTTCTCGGCATGGGCGGGGCACTGCGCTATCTTGTCGATCAGGGGCTAAGCAAGCACAATGAAAAGCTCCTTGATAACGCATTCTGGATTCTGATGGGCGTTACCATGCTGCTGGCGGTGGCAACTTTTGCCCGGTTTTATCTCGTTTCCTTTATCGGGGAACGTGTCGTGGCTGACATCCGCAACGATGTCTACCGTCACCTTGTTGGCATGCATATCGGCTTTTTTGAAATTACCAGCACCGGCGAATTGCTGTCACGCCTGACTACGGATACCACGCTGTTGCAGACGGTGATCGGCAGTTCGGTCTCGGTGGCGGCACGTAACCTCCTGCTGCTGACCGGGGGGTTCACGCTGATGCTCTACACTAACGCCCGGCTCACCGGATACGTATTCCTGATGGTGCCGCTGGTGGTGGTGCCGATTATCCTGCTGGGGCGGCGCGTGCGCATACTGGGCCGTGAAACGCAGAGCCGCGTTGCCGATATCAGCTCACAGGCCGAGGAAAGCCTGAATGCGATCCGCACCGTTCAGGCGCTGACACTGGAGAGTTATGAAAACAAACGTTTCGGCGAGCATGTCGATGCGGCGTTACAAACGGCGTTAGGGCGTATCCGCCTGCGTGCTTTTCTTACCGCGCTGGTCATCATGTTGGTGTTTGGCGCCATTGTGACCGTGCTCTGGGTTGGCGGCAAAGATGTGCTGGCCGGGAGCATTACTGCCGGGGAATTATCGGCCTTCGTTTTTTATTCCGTCATCGTCGCCGGTGCGGTAGGGGCCATCAGCGAGGTATGGGCTGACCTGCAACGCGCTGCTGGTGCGGCGGAACGTTTAAGCGAATTGTTGTCGGTGATTCCCGAAATTGCCGCGCCTGCTTCGGCGGTATCCATTGCCCCGTTTGCCCCGGCGAAGATTTCTTTCGATCATGTAAAATTTATCTATCCGACACGCCCGGATAAAGCCGCTATCAGTGATTTCACCCTGGAGGTGGAATCAGGGCAGACGGTGGCCCTGGTCGGTCCTTCGGGCGCCGGTAAGACCACCATATTTCAGTTGCTGATGCGTTTTTACGATCCGACCAGCGGGGCACTCCGCCTGAATGATACCGATATCAGGTCGCTTTCGCTTGGCGAACTGCGCGGTATGATCGGAATCGTGCCACAGGACCCGGTGATTTTTTCAGGGTCGGCACGCGAAAATATACGTCTCGGCAAAATCAGTGCCAGTGATGATGAGGTTGTGCTGGCGGCCAAAGCTGCTTCGGCGCTGGAGTTTCTCGAAAAGTTGCCGCAGGGTCTGGATACGTTCCTAGGCGAAAAAGGGGTGCAGCTTTCTGGTGGGCAACGGCAGCGCATTGCTATCGCCCGCGCCGTTATTCGCAATCCGCGTCTGCTGCTTCTTGATGAAGCTACCAGCGCGCTCGATTCCGAAAATGAGCATTATATCCAGAAGGCACTGGAGGGGCTGATGCAGGGACGGACTACCTTTGTGATCGCCCACCGGCTTTCGACCATCACCCGCGCTGACAATATTATACTGGTAAATGAGGGTGTTATTGAGGCGATGGGGACACATAAACAGCTTTTAAGCCAAAGCAACCTCTATGCAAGGCTGGCTGAATTGCAATTTAAGACAGCAGCTTAGTATGGTTTAAGGAAATGGTAACAAAATTCTGCTAGATTAAGATACGGCCTTTTTTGAAAAATCCTTTTTGTGCAGCAACATGTCTGGTTCATCCGTTAAAAACTTTAATTTGCCCTGGCATCAGCACGATGAGTACTGGATTGCCGTGTTTCCGAAAACGGATAGTTTTCCGATACCAGTGCAGGTTTGTCTCGAGCAGGCAGGTTTGCATAAAACAACTGACGACGGGATGTCGGTACGGACGAAGCGTGACTGGAAAACGACATGGGACAAGATTTACTCCGGGCTTAAAAAAATTGATGCGCTTGAATTAGTGGAAGTCTCCTTTGCACCGGATGCGGAAGGGCCGGTAAAACGGGCGGACTCAGAATGTAAAGAGATGGCTGCTATTCAGGCGATTGCCGAAAGCCTGTGGCTGGGCGATGCCATGCTCAGTGACCGTGTCATGTGTTATTTGCAGCCGGTAATCGGTGGTAACGAAAAAATATTCGGATATGAATCCTTTGCCCGGGTGAAGGCGACGGATGGCAGCATTATCGGCGGCGATAAAATTATCGCGGCCAGCAAGATACTGGGCATTGAATATATGATTGACCGCATGCTGCATGTGGAAGCCATCAAAACCTTCGTAACCAGTGAGTTCAACGGGTTTCTTTTTGTCAATTTCTTCCCCGGGTTCATTCATCGCCCGTCTGTCTATCTCGAAGGATTAAATGAAACGGCTAAAAGTTTTGGCGTGCTGGCCAAGCATATCGTGCTCGATTTTACTAATTCCGATACCCCGCGTGATATTGCGCATGTTAATAGCGTCTGTGACTATGCCCGTTCCCGCGGTTATTCCATCGCTCTTGACGATATCTCATCCATAGATATCGCCAGGAAACTGATACCGGATATTCGCCCTGATTTTGTCAAAATCGATATGCACCTGGTGCGTAAAGTCGGCGAACCCGGTAACCGTGATGTCATACGCGCCCTTGTTGAACTCACGCATGCAGTAGCAGGTACGGTTATTGCGGAAGGTGTTGAAACCCAGGAAATATTCCAGGCACTGAAGATACTGGGCGTTGATTTGTTCCAGGGCTATTTATTTTCTCCGCCGGTACCGGTAGAAGCAGCGCTTGTGCGCACTACTGGCGCCACCGCAGTATGAAGATCCACATTCTGCAGCATGTAGCTTTTGAAGGGCCAGCTAACATCCTCAACTGGGCACAGATGAAGGGGCATAATGTCGAATCCACGCTGTTTTATGAACCGGGCTGGTTCATGCCGGCAACGGATAGCATGGATATGCTGGTGGTCATGGGCGGGCCGATGGGGGTGCATGAGGAAGGGGCCTATCCGTGGATGGCGATAGAAAAATCATTTATCAAGGATTGTATTGCGGCTGGCTGCAAAGTAGTGGGTATTTGCCTGGGCGCACAGCTTGCCGCTGAAGCGCTCGGGGCGCGTGTCTATCCAAATAAGCAAAAAGAAATCGGTTGGTTCCCAATCCATAAAACCAGCGTTGCCCATCCGGTATTTTTTGATATGAACCCAAGCCAGCCGGTCTTTCACTGGCACAGCGATACGTTCGACTTGCCTGCTGGCGCATTGCATCTTGCCACATCGGATGCCTGCGTTAATCAGGCTTTTATGTGGAACGAACAGGTGTTCGGATTGCAATTCCATATGGAGATGTCTTCCGAACACATAGAGACGCTTCTTGAAAATTCTTTTCAGGATAAGCAGAGTGAATATGTACAGTCCGATACTGCTATTCGCGATGGTTACCCACAGGGAGAAAATTTACCTCCTTTGATGGATAGCGTTTTAACTAGGTTTGTCACTTAGTTTCACTTCAGGAATATCAAAAGCGAGCAGTGGCGAGACCAGTTTAAGCAGCCGGTCGGCGAAGCGGTTGCGATGATGGAAATACATCCAGTTTTCTTCCAGTACGCTGCCAAGCCGGAGCTTGGTTTCATACCCGGCCTGACCGCTCTGGTAGATTTTCAGGCCCTTGTCGAGGCAGTATTGCAGGTTGGAAAACCAGCTAACAAAATACAGGTTATAAGCGTGGCCTTCGTCAGTTCGCATACAGAAAAATTTGTCGAGCAGGCGTTCCTCATTGAGGAGCATGATATTGGCGCCAATAAGTTTGTCACCGGCAAAATACACGCAGCATAATCCACCTTCACCCGTGCATGCCAATACCTCGCGGAAATAATCAGGCGTCAGCTCCTCAAACTGCAGGTCGCTGCGGCACTTGGTTTCCAGGTACATGGCGTAAATATCGTCGATGATATCATCGACATTGCGGCGGTAGTCGATGCGTATGTCGCGTTGCTTTTTGAGCTTGCGGCGCATGTCCTTGCGCGTGGCGCTGCTTAAGCGCGAGAGGTAATCGTCAATGCTGGTGAAATTGATCGGTGAAACGGCGGTCGGCATTCCGGCAACGCAATGAAAGCGATGGGCGGTGAGAATGTCACCATAAAGCGCCTTGCTGGGCTTGCTCAAATCCTTGAAGGCCAGCAGTTTGGTATTGTGCGCCTGTGCATCGTCTTTAAAAAAATGGAGCAGTTGGCTAAAGTGTTCCTGCTTTTTCTCGGTCGTCAAAGAAGGATGCATGGCCACAGGGCAGGACTCGGTGGCCGTAGAGCCGATGCAGGCAAGCTTTAGTGTCACCAGCGACGGCAGCAGGCGCTTGATGCTGGCAAGTATTTTTTTGATGGTGCCATCGGCGGTGGTGGCCAGATCATAATCGGTGAAGAAAGCCGGGAGGCCCGCCAGCAGCGTTTCACCTTCCATGATGGCGTAATAGCAATGGGTGAAGCCTTTGATATGGGAGCGCTCCAGGCTTAGAAAATAATCGTAAGTCTCCAGTTCACCCGCAAAACAGCGATTCCATTCATCGCGTTTTATTTCAGTGATGCTGTTGAAGCGTTTAGCCTCAGGCATTGAGCGATTTCTCGAAATATTCAGCCGTCATTTCGGCGACTTTTTCATGCTCACTGTCTACGTGAATCATGTGGTAGCTGTTTTCAAGCCAGTGCAGCTCATGCGGGGCACCTATATTGCGGTCGATGTACCGGGCGTGGCGCGGGTGGCTGAGATCGTCTTCGCGGGCGTGAAGGATCAGCGCTGGCGTCGTCATAACCGGTAGTTTCTTTTTAAATGCTTTCGACAGCGAGAGCATTTCTTTTAAGCTCTGTACGGGGAAGTCATCAAGCACACCTTCGGTGGACAGGCGTTGCATCGCTTTACGCAGGCGCTTATCCTTGATACCGATGGTGGGTGTCTCGGCAAACTGGATGTCCTTGAATACAGGAATTTGCGCCGTCCACAGCGGCAGGTAGGACATCAGTTTATAATGGAAGGGGACATTCCAGCCGTCATAACGGAAACAGGCGGAATAGAGCGCATTGGCGGTGAAGAGGTCGGGTTGTTTCTGGGCGGCCAGCATACCGAGCTTGCCGCCGACGCAGATACCGGCGCTGAACATGGAATCCACCTTGGTGCGCAGGTCTGCACCGGCATCGATGACGCTTTCCAGCCAGTCGCGCCAGCCGGTTTTAATCAGCGTCGCTTCATCAACACCATGCCCGGCCAGCAACGGCGCATAGACGGTATAGCCTTTTTTATTAAGCGCTTTGCCGATCCACTTCATTTCGGCCGGCACACCGGTTAGGCCGTGTATCAACAACACGCCCTTGCCGTTTTTGCCTTCGTTAAAAAAACTCAAATCGCTCATACTGTTTTCATGTCAAGGAACCCAAGCGCATGGCAATGGCGGATGACATGAACACCGGTTTCTTCCTGTTCTTTTTTGATCGACTCGTGAAAGGTTTTCATTTTCATCCAGTGCATACGCGGACGGAAATGATGCTCGGCGTGATAGCCGTTATTGAACCATAGGAAATTATACAGCCAGTTATAACTGCTGACGCCCCAGGCGATGGGTTTGTCGGGGTTGCCGCCGAAATGCTCGAAAAAACCGTTGAGCGATGACAGGCAGTTGCCAAGGTAGTTGAAGATGATCATGACCAGCAGCGCTTTCCAGTTGAGCAGTAGCATGATGACCACCATCAGCGCCAGACAGCCAAGCTCGATCAGGCCGAAATGGGCGTTGGCCGGGCTTTGCTTATATAGCCCCTGATAGAGTTTTTTAATGTCGTCGCGGAAGTAGCTTTTAAAAGCGTAGCTCCAGACATTTTCGGGTTTGCCGTCTTTGCCATGCTTATAGATGGACAGCCAGTCGATAGTATCGCCATTGGCGTCGGGGCGGTCGCTGTTGCCGCTATGATGGCGGTTATGCACCCAGGTGTAAAAGGCTTGGGAAAATCCAATCGCCAGTGACTCGACCATACTGAAAGCACGGTTGAGCGTGTGCGAGGTGAAATAGGCGTTATGCAGGAAATTATGTGATACACCGTTGATGTTCCATGAAATGCTGATGGCATAGAGCATAAGCAGCGGCAATGATTCCCATACTGGCAGTACCGGCAGGTGCAAAAAAAGCCAGATGACAAAAAACAAATGCGCGACTCCCGCCAGCACCGGGATAATGTCCCAGTCGGAGTGGGCAAAGATTTTAGCCTGGGTATTTTTTGTCATATAGCCTCACGGATACGGCTAAGCAGCGCCATATTACTCATCTGGTTCACGTTCGCGGCATTCTCAAGAACAATGGGTTGTTTTGGCTGGTCGAGCATGGATTCCAGTTTTTTCAAAGCGACATGGTGCATACGCCCGGCATAATGCGGGGCGGAATAATCGCCGGTGACATCGATGCCGATGGCGTGATGACGCTCCAGCACGGAGCCGACGATGCCAAGCAGGCGTGCAAGCGGCATCTTTCCCTGATCCCAGTTGGTGATGGCATCGCGGTGGGAGAGCACATCCTTGTCGATGGTGATATAGACATTGCGGGTGGTGATGAGCGATGCCAGCGATTCAAGGAAATCATCTTCCCCGACTGCTTCAATATCATGCTGGCGAAAACGTTCGCTCGGTGAATGCCACGGGAAAAGGATGATTTTACCGTCGCGCCATGCTTTGAGGTTGGCGTGCTTGAACTGCGGCCATTTGAGGTCGTGGCTGCATACGCCGATGGTGATGACTTTTTCCACTTGCGGCAGATCAAGCGCCCGGTTGACCCATGAACCGCAATGCATCCCGCCTTTGAAATGCACCCAGTCTGGGTGGTTGTCGAAATGAATGACGGTGAGCGGCTCACGATTCGCTTCCGCCAGCATGCCGATCAGCAGGGCGCTGACATGGTGGAAATCGCCTGAGCCCATAAAGGTGACGACGGTGCCGCTGCCGCAATTGCGGAAAATGGAGCTGGTCAGTTGCTTGCGCAGGTTGTCAATGCTTGCGCTTTTGCCCCACAGGCGAACCATCGAGGCGGCTTGTATCGCTTCGGTTTCACGCGCCTGCAGGTTGGCGCAGGTCTCCATGAACAGCGGCTGCTGCTTAAGCGCATCATCGAGATGTAAAAGGTTCAGGTACATTTTTTTAACTCAGGAAAGCCGACGCCATGAAATAAGAACCACACACCACCAGAAACAACGTCATGAGCAGGAAATGTTTGCGGCGGGTAATGGCCGACATGGCAGTGATGGCAATGGCAATCTGGAATGCCGTGACGGATTTGGCAAGGGTCTCATGTTCATGCATGAAATACTGCGATTTAGCTTCTTCTTCTGTGGCCTGGGTTTTAATTTCTTCCTGCTCTTTTTTATAGCGTTCCAGTTTTTCCTTAAGCACATCAGGAGCGGATTTGTTGTTCGCCTCCAGAAGATCGCTGTGCATTTCGGTGAGCTGGGCCTTGATGCCCTTGGCCTGATAATAACCCCAATGGTCAGACGCATGCATCTGCTCAAGCATCGCTTCATTGGCGTAGTGCGCTGCGTAAAGCCCGGAAGTGGCAGCGGCAACGGCCAGTATCGCTGAAATTAATGCACAATAGAGCAGCCAGCGTTCCGATGAATGTTCGGCATGATGGCTTATAGCTTCCTGCTGGTCCTCAGTGGATATTTCAAGCTCTTCCATGACACATCACTATTTGCGCGCGCAGCGCCGTATCACTTGCTCAAGCAGGTTCAGCCCTAAGTCGATTTCCTCGTGAGTAATTGTCAGTGCCGGGGCGAAGGTAATGACGTTTTTATGGTAGCCGCCGATATCCAGCACCAGGCCATAGTTTTTGCCATTCACCACCAGGTCGCCCTTCATCGCTTCGTCGCACATGCGGTCAATCATCGCCTTGTCGGGCGTGAAGCCGTCATCGGTGCAAATTTCAGCGCGCAAGGCCAGGCCTAAGCCATCGACATCGCCGATGATTTTGTGTCTTTTCTGGAGTTCTTTCAGCCCTTCGAGGAAATAGGCGCCTTTTTCCATGACCATCGCTTCAAAGTCGGACTCGGCGAATACTTTCATTGTTTCCAGACCAGCGGCGGTGCCCATCGGGTTGCTGGCGAAGGTTGAGTGCGTCGATCCCGGCGGGAACATGGTCGGGTTGATCATTTCTTCTTTGGCCCATACACCGGAAAGCGGGTTCAGACCGTTGGTCAGGGCTTTGCCGAAGACGATAATGTCGGGTTTTACGCCGAAATGCTCGATCGAAAAGAGTTTGCCGGTGCGGTAGAATCCCATCTGGATTTCATCGGAAACCATCAGGATACCATACTGGTCGAGAACTTTTTTCAGTTCGGAGAAATAGTTCATCGGCGGAATGACATAGCCGCCGGTGCCCTGAAGCGGTTCAATGTAAAAAGCGGCATATTCGCACTTGCCGGCTTTCGGGTCCCAGACGCCATAATATTCAGTTTCGAACATGCGGGCGAATTTTTTCACACATTCGTTGCCGTATTCTTCCTTGGTCATGCCTTTGGGCCCGCGGAAAAGATAAGGGAATTCGATGAACTGGGCGCGGTCGCCAAAATGGCCGTAGCGGCGGCGGTAACGGTAGCTTGAGGTGATCGCCGAAGCGCCAAGCGTGCGCCCGTGGTAGCCGCCTTCAAAAGCGAACATCAGGCTTTTGCCGCCGGTGAAATTACGTACCAGCTTTAACGAATCTTCGACTGCCTGTGAACCGCCGACATTGAAATGGATGCGACCCTTGGTGCCAAATTTATTTTCTACATGGCGGGCGAGCAGGGTAGCCAGCTCAATTTTTTCACGGTGAAGATATTGCGACGCGACTTGCGGTAGCGTATCGAGCTGGCGTTTTACGGCGTTATTGATGCGCGGATTGGCATAGCCGAGGTTGACGGCGGAATACCACATCTGCAGATCAAGAAAAGGCGTGCCGGCGGCATCGTAAAGATACGAACCTTCGCAACGCTCGAAAATTTTCGGTGGTTCAAGGTAATGGACGGTGTCGCCAAATGAGCAATATTGCCTTTCGAGGGCGAGCAATTCCGCTTCATCGCTGACATCGTTATTGACGGCAATAACCGGTTGGGCTTTACGCATAAATCTGTTCCTCGTTCATGGCAGGCACGGCATGTTCGCGATGCTGGATCAACGATCCCAGTATCTGTGAAGCCTCTGCAAAAGTTTTAAAAGACTGGTGGGGTAATTTCTGTTTCTCGCAATAGGTGAGCAGCGAATCCTTAGCAATAATAAAATCGGCTTCTTCCATACTCACGCAATAATCCGAACGGCCATCGCCCACATAAAGTATCTTGCTGGAATTGGTCAGGGTTCGCATCTGGCGGGACATGACGCATTTGCAGGTTGATGCCTGCGAGCTACAACCGGCATTGGCAAAAGGCGCCGTCAATTCCCAGCGGTCGCCGGTCGTATGGCCGAGATGGCTGGCGATGACGTGCAGGTGACTGAGACCATGGCGTTTAAGGATGTGTTTAATGACGTAATCCAGTCCATCGCTAACGATGATAAGCGGGACATTGTTCTTATGGCATAAGGCGGCAAAGGATTTGAAATGCGGATCGATATGAATGCTGTCGGCGACGGCATCCACCTGAGCCGGGGTGGCACGCAAAAGGGCAATCTGCTGTTGCATGCAGGCACGTGAACCGATACTGCCCTTTTCCCACATGGCTTCGATTTCCTGCCACTCTGGCAGTGCATGTCTTTCTAAAAGGGTGTCGGTAACGTCTTCAGTTGTAATGGTATGGTCAAAATCGCAAAGCACTGCCCAAGTCATTTTTTATCCCAAGTTACTGTTTTGTCATTTTTTTAACTTTACTGGGCTATCTTTTACGCCACAAAACTGATGCCAAGCTGATGAAGCGTAATTATTTATGCAGGGGGAAGGTGATAACCAGTCGCAACCCTTTGCCAGATTCAGGTGTTTCCATAGTGATAGTGGCATGAAGCAGCTGGGCGATCTGGCTGGCAATGGCAAGTCCAAGCCCGCTGCCGGTTTGTTTGCTGCCGGAAATACGGTAGAAGCGGTCGAATACGCGCTCACGTTCGGCTTCGGGAATGCCTTCGCCGCTATCAGTGATGGCGATGACGGCGTGCTGGGAGCTGCGTTGGGTGGAAACCGTGATTTCTCCATCCTTCGGGGTATATTTAATGGCGTTATCGAGAATCGTGCTGATGAGGGTACGTAACAGTTCCGGCTGCGCCTCGATAGCCAGTGTTTCATCGCTTTGCAGGTTCAGGTCGATGTTTTTATCGATGATGCGAACGGCAACCATGCTTAGGGCTTCCTGAACTACACCATGGATATTGACCTGTTCCAGAACGATGTTCTGCTGCGACACACGCGACATCAGCATCAACTGGTCGACAAGGCGCGATGTACGGTTAACACTTGCCAGTAATTCGGTTAACAGTTCGCTGGATTCCGGTTCTTTAACCGATTTGGTCAAGAGCTGCGCCTGTAATTTGAGAGCGGAAAGGGGAGTACGAAGTTCATGGGCGGCGTGATCGATAAATTCACGTTCATGGGCGAGGGATGATTCCAGCTTGGCCAGCAACGCATTGACCGAGTGGGCGAGGGGCTTTAACTCTGTAGGCAAATCGCTGGATTCAAGGTAGGAAAGGTCGGAAGGGCTGCGTGTTGCCAGTCGTCCGGCCAGTTGATGCAATCCCTTCAGGCCGAAGCCGATACCAACGGAAAAAATTAACCCGAGAAGCGGCAAGGTAATGACCAGTGGGGCAAGAATATCCAGCAATATGTCACGCTGCATAATGTCCCGGTCGCGGAGATTCTCAAATGTCGTGACAATGAGGTCGTTGTCGGGGTCATGTATTGAAAATGTCCGCCAGACATCATTGCCTATGATCAGGTCGCTAAACCCGGCGGGAGATGGAGCCATTGGAAAAACATCCGTATTGTCTGAGTGCATTGCGACTGTACCTTTATGCCAGACGCGAAACGCACGCCACTGCGCATAGTCGAGCATGGAATCTTTTTCAATTGCCTGAAGAAGTCGGGTCGTCTTTTCAGCATCGAAAGCCTCAACGGCGAATGCCGACATTCTGTTATCATGCGAATCTTCTTCCAGTATCTCCCATAATATACTGGCCTCGGTGATAAGCTGCGCGTCGTAGTCTTCAGATATATTGAGATTGGCGCTACGCAGGCCTAGTATAGCTACGACGATCATGGTTACGATATTCAGCGCTGAAACGCAGAGGAAAAGCCGCCAAGTGAGGGATAATGGTTTTTTCATGCCTTTACCATATAACCGACGCCGCGAAGTGTCTGGATAAATTCTTTGCCGAGTTTTTTTCGCAGGTTGTAGACGGTGACTTCCACCGTGTTGCTATCGACTTCCTCGCTCCAGCCATAAAGCGAATCTTCAATTTCCGCTTTGCTGACGATCTTGTTAAGGCGCTCCATCAAAAGGCTGCACACCCGCAGTTCCTTGGCGGTAAGGGGGATGGCTTCGCTTCCTTTGGTCAGGGTTCGTGCCGTGGTATTCAGCTCGATTTCACCGGCGCGCAGGACGGCATCGCTACGGTCCTGTGCCCGCCGCGTTAGTGAACGGATGCGTGCCAGCAATTCCTCAAAATCAAAAGGCTTGGTGAGGTAATCGTCGGCGCCTGAATCCAGACCCTGTACTTTATAATCCAGCGAATCCATGGCTGTGAGCATTAACACCGGCAGCTTGTTCCCCGATTGCCGCAGCTTTTTCACTACTTCCATACCTGAGAGCTTGGGCAAATTGACATCCAGCAGCATGAGGTCGAACTGGCTGGTGTCTGTGGCCAGCAGGGCTGCTTCACCGTCTTCAACCCACTCGACGTTATGACCAGCCTGATCAAGTCCGCGTTTGAGCGAACTGCCAAGCATATCATCATCTTCTACTAATAGTAGACGCATAAGAATTCTTGAGTATAAAAGATCAAGCGCTGGCCAGCATTTTTGGTGTATCGGCGTAATAATAGGCGATGGTCTGGCGGATAGCATCACGCATATTGGTATGCGGTTTCCATCCGAGCAGCTTCGTTGCCTTATCGATTTTCGGCACACGGGTATCGATATCCTGATAACCAGCGCCATAATACTCCTGACCGCCAGCAACCGTAACCTTCACCAGCGAGCGGATGGTTTCATAGCCTTTAAATTCACGCATGATATCCAGCATCATATCGGCCAGTTCGGCTATGGAGGCCTCGTTGCCGGGATGCCCGATATTAAAGATCTGGTTATCAGCGCAACCATTGTTATTTTCGATGATACGGATCATCGCATCAATGGCGTCGTCAATATATAAAAAACAACGCTTCTGGGCGCCGCCGTCAATAAGTACGATATCTTTTTTGTACAGAATATTGCTTAAAAACTTGGTCACGACACGGTTGGATTTATCCCTTACCCAGACATTGTCGAGTTTCGGCCCGAACCAGTTGAAAGGGCGGAAGAGGGTGAAAGACAGGCCGTGATGCATGCCATAGGCGTAGATAACGCGGTCCATCAGTTGCTTCGAGCAGGAATAAATCCAGCGTTCCTTGGAGATGGGGCCGGTGACCAGCCTGCTGGTTTCCTCGTCGTAGGGGCTATCTTGGCTCATGCCGTACACTTCCGAGGTGGAGGGAAAAATAAGGCGCTTCTTGTGTTTTACGCAGTAGCGGACGATCTCAAGGTTGGCTTCAAAATCCAGTTCAAATACGGAGAGCGGATTATTGACGTAGGTGGCAGGGTTGGCAATGGCCGCCAATGGCAGCACGATGTCGCATTCGGCTACGCGAGCCTCGATCCATTCCTTATGCACCCGGAGGTCGCCTTCAAAAAAGTGAAAACGCGGATTGCCGATGCATTCTTTGAGTTTATCGGTGGAAAGATCCATGGCATGGATTTCCCAATCCCGATGCTTCAGGATGTAATCGCTTAAATTGCTGCCAATGAAACCATTGGCACCGATGATTAGTATTTTCTTGGTCATGCCATTTACAAATTAAGTATTATGTGGCTCTAAACCTTTTTCAGCACTTTTTCCAGCGTTTTAATCACCCTTTGCTGCTCGGCATCGGTCATAGTCGGGAAAAGCGGGAGGCTGGCGATACGTTCTCCGGCCGCCAGCGCATGCGGAAAATCAGCAGGTTGCCAGCCGTAATGCTCACGGTACCATGAAAATACATGGGTGGACTGGTAATGCAGGCCAATGCCGATATTTTCCACTTTCATGTCATTAATAAAGCCATCGCGGTCGCTCGAAGTAAGACGCGGTGTAAATAAATGCCATGCATGCTTATGGGCGTAGGGAGGCGCTTTGGGCAGGGTTAGCTCCGGCCATCCGGCCAGTGTTTCAAGGTAACGTGTGGCAAATTGTGTGCGTTTGGCAATAAAACCGTCCAGTTCCGGTAGCTGGTGGAGGCCAAGGGCCGCCTGAATATCCATCATGTTGTATTTGAAACCGGGCATGGCGATATCATATTGCTGGCTGCCGCCTTTGGCGAACCGGTTGAATGCGTTGCGGTCGATGCCATGAAAACGCAGGCGCTCAACGGCGCTGATGATTTCTTTATCATCGGTGATGACGGCCCCGCCTTCGCCGGTGGTCATGTTTTTATTGGGATGGAAACTCATCACCTGTATGTCGCCAAACGAGCCGATGCGCTTGCCTTTATACTCGGCGCCGATGGCATGGGCGCAATCCTCCACCACGCGCAGCCCATGCTTTTTTGCCAGCGCATACACAGGATCAAGGTCTACCGGCAGGCCAGCGAAATGCACCGGCATGATGACGCGGGTGCGCGGCGTGATGGCGGCTTCAAGACGCGATGCGTCCATATTCAATGTTGCCGGGTCGATATCGACCAGCACCGGCTTGCCACCGGCCAGCACGATGCAGTTGAGCGTGGCGGCAAAAGTCAGCGGTGTGGTGATGACTTCGTCGCCTTCTTCCAGTTTAAGCGCCAGCAATGCGACATGCAACCCGGCGGTGGCCGATGACAGGCACAGGGCGCGGCGTCCCCCGTGGTAAGCGGTAAGCATCTCCTCGAATTTCTGCACGCGCGGGCCGGTGGTGATCCAGCCGGAGCGTAAGGTCGCCACCACTTCTTCAATAGCGGCTTCGCTTAACGCAGGTTTGGCAAAGGGCAGGAAGGGGGTGTCAGTCATGGGATCATTTTCTCAACTAAGAATGTGTTGCCATAGCGTTCGGTGGTTTGCAATGTACAGCCTGGATGCTTTACCCATTCGCCTAGTTTAGCCAAGTCTACTTCTCGCACGAAAATATATACGGCATGCGGAGCGTTAGCGCAACGCTGCCAGAATTCATCCGCCCCAATCATCCACTCATGCGTCTGCGGATAATGTTCCACGCCGAAACTTAGCTCCCCCGTCCATCCGGCAACGGTGATATTGCGATCAAGATAGACCGGTAAATCCTGCCAGTAACTGCCATAGGCCACCACCATGTCATCAGATTGGAGCTTTTCTTTTAAGGGCAGCGCCAGTGGTTTGACCGTCGCCTTATCGAGGTTTGCGGTAATGTAATTGACGCTTAAGCCGGTGACCACGCCAAAGCCCGCCAGCGACAGGATGAGGGCAGGGGCGCTATGTTTGCGGATGACGCCGTAAGCCAGCCATGCCAGCGCAACTATCATGGGGGCGAGCATCATCGGCGATATGCCGCTGGTGACGAGGGAAATTTTCTGCTCCAGCTTGCCGGGCAAAGTCGGGATTAATTGTGACGCCAGCAAGAGGAGGCCAAACAGCACAACCACGAAAGCGGCATCCTTGCGCAGGGATTTGAGCGGTAATGCGCCGTTCCAGAATTGCGCGAGTTTATCCCCAATCATAATACATAGTGGCGGGAAGATAGGAAAAATATAGGGAATAAGCTTGGAATGCGAACTGGAGAAAAATAGCAGCGGTAGGAAAACCCACAGGAGCAGGAACAAGTGGTCAGGGTTTTTCCGGTTCAGGCGGCGGATGGAACCGGGTAGCAGCGCCAACCACGGCAGCAATCCCGCTAGCGTGACGGCGATAAAAAACCACCACGGCGCAGTACGCTTATGTTCATCGCTTACATAACGGGTGAAATGTTCATGGATAAAATAAAAATTGAGGAAGTCGGGATGGTGCCGGGCCATCAGCATATGCCACGGTACGGTGATGGCGAGAAACAGCAGCAGGCCGGTAATCAGGTGTACTTCTTTCAGGATGCGCCAGCTGCGGGTGAGGGCAATCCATGCCCCAATCACCATGCCGGGGATGACGATGCCGATCAACCCCTTGGTCATGACCGCCAGCGCCGAAGCGGCATACATTGCCATATAGCAATAGCGCTTGTGCTTCGGGTCTGCCATATGCTGTGCCGCCATGAACCCGCCGATGCATAGCGTAATAAAAAAGCTGACTGGCACATCCAGCGTGGCAACGCGGCTTAAGCCATAGCCCATCAGTGAAGTTGCCAGCACACCGGCGGCAAGCAGGCCGCTTAAGCGGCCAAAAAGAATACGTCCGACGGCATAGGTCGCAAGGCAGGTGAAGGTGGAAAACAGGGCGGTCATGAAACGCCCGGCGAATTCACCTTTGCCGAAAAGCCCTATGACCGCCGCCTGCATCCAGTAAAAAAGCGGGGGCTTTTCAAAATAGGGAACGCCGTTGATGCGCGGTGTCAACCAGTCGCCGGTGGCCAGCATTTGGCGCGGGAGTTCAATATAGCGTGCTTCGCTCGGCGTCAGGTAGGGGCGTGCGCCAAGGCCGATGCAGAATAACAGGCAGGTGGCGGTGAAAATCAGAGCCACATCACGCTGCCATGAATTGTGGGGGTTAATGGACATGGTCACACATACTTATGATCGCCACCTGTTCAAAACGGTGTAATATGCATACGCCCTGCAGGTCTACATGCATTGTGTAGAGCCTGTACATGGTGTTATCGAGACTTTTCTTGAAAACGACCATGGGCAGGTATGGTTTATGTGCTATCCACTCGTCTAAAGACATGAAATAGGGCTTGCCGGAGGGCTGGTGCTGGCCATAAAGCAAATCGTCGGAATGGCTGTCGACAATGACCGGCTGTCTCTCTAGATAAAACGCCAGCGCCGATAGATTTTCAAATTCCTGGTATATTACCACATTGTTGCCGTAAGAAGCCTTCAGGGATTCAGCCACTGTCTTTTGCGATATTTTTTCACTGACGATGGTAACGCCGGCAATCAGCAGCGGCAGCACTAACAGTATATGAGAGCCAAGCAAAGGCGCCAGCCAACGTTGGGGAATGCGCCAGCATAACGCGATAGCGGCAAAGCAATACATGCCTGAACCGATGATATAAGGCCATGACACATCCTGGCAGGTGGCAAATAAGTCACCGTTGCTTTCGCTGCAGAAGAAATGAACGAACCATAATATGACGAGAATCAGGCTCAAGCCACCGGCGGTCAGGGAACGTGCCGCCCGGTCGCCAAGATCCATATAGGTTTTTATATGCAACGCCACCAGTATCACCAGCGCCGGCATGCCGGCAATCATGTAATAATTGGCTTTGGAACCGCCTATGGAGAAGAATACCAGGCAGAAGAAAAACCATGACCATAAAAACCGTGCCAGCACCGGGTAGGGTGAGGAAGAAGGTTTTGGCTTGCGGGTAAAGATCAGCAAAAACAGCGTCCACGGCATCAGGTAGATCAGGATGCGCGGCAGGTAATACCAGAACGGGCCCGTGTGGTAGTCGTGCGGCTCGCGTTTATTGAGGAAGCGAAGCAGATGTTCGTTGATGAAATAAAACCAGGCAAAACCCGGATGCTGTATAGAAGCGGCGATATGCCACGGTGCGGCAATGAAAAAAAACAACAGGATACCAAGAGGGGATAGTATTTTGAAATACCCCTGCAAAGGCTCCCGCTGCCACAGTAAAAACACCAGGATGACACCACCGGCAAGGATAAGAGGGAGCAAACCCTTGGTCAGTACTGCCAGGGCTAAAAACGCATAAAAGCCCAGCAGCCTGCGTTTATTCCGGTTGGTATACCAGCCATAAAACTGGAATAAGGCAGCGGAAAAAAAACAGGTCATGACCATATCGCACAAGACCTGCCGTCCCCAGACTAACATGGGCAAAGACGTGACCAGCATGATGGCTGCGGCAAAACCCGCAGCTTCGCTGCCAGTGACGCGGAAAGTAAATCGCTGGATTAAACCGGCGGTAAGAAAAAATGCCGCTGCCGGTATGAGATGCGCGGCCCATTCATTGATGCCAAACAGAGACATCGATCCGGCCATCAGCCAGTAGAGCATGGGGGGTTTTTCAAGATAGGGTATACCGCCAAAGTTAGGGATAATAAACTGCCCGCTTTTCAGCATGTCGCGGGCAATGGTGGCGTACATGCCTTCATTGTTATCCAGCAGCGGGTAACTGCCGATCCCGTAAAAGCAAGCGAAGAAAATGATAAACCATGAGATAATGCGAAACATATGGCAGTGATATACAGGGCTGCCCGTATCTGTGCAAGATTACTGTTTATTCCGGGTAAAAATCAGGCCTGCCATAGCGCACCCGGCGCAGGCAGCACCGGCAAAAAATGTGGCCGCTGGGCCGAATCCGTCCCATAACATCCCGGCAATGGCGCTGGAGAATAACAGGGCTATGCCACAGGCAAAATTATAGATGCCATAAGCGGTGCCGCGTAACTGCGCCGGTGCGGTATCGGCAACCATCGCCGAGAGCAAGCCTTGCGAGAACGCCATATGCAGCCCCCACAGCATGACGCCAATGGCCAGCATCCAAAGGTTGCTGGTATAGGCCAGGACCGTATCGGCCGCGATCAGGAAGGGAATACTGATCAGTAATACCGATTTACGGTCCATACGGTCGGACAAGTTGCCCGCTGGGTAGGCGGCCAGTGCATAGACAATATTCATCACGACCATAACCATCGGCACCAAGGGTACGGGCAGGCCGGTCGCCTGTGCCTTTAACAGGAGAAATGCTTCGGAAAATCGTGCCAGTGACAATATTGCCGCTATCATGACCACCTGCCAGTAGGCTTTACCGATATGTCGTATATCGCTCAAGCACATGGGGCTGCGGGACGTTTTGTTTATGTTGATTTCCGGCTCTTTCACTCCGAGGGTAAGAGTAATGACCGACATAAAAGCCGGGATGACCGCGATCCACAACACAAGGCGCATATTACCGCCGAATAATGCCAGAAGGACTATCGCCAGTATCGGGCCGATGAAAGCGCCGATGGTATCGAGTGCTTGCCGCAGGCCGAAAGCCGCACCGCGCAATTCCGGCGGTGTAATGTCGCCGATCAGCGCATCGCGCGGGGCGCCACGTATGCCCTTGCCGACACGGTCGAGAAAACGTGCGGTTACCACCATGCCAAGCGAATGGGCCAGCGGGAAAAGGGGTTTGGTGCAGGCAGCCATGCCGTAACCGATCAGCGTCAGCAGTTTGCGTTTACCAAGATAGTCGCTCAGCGTTCCTGAGAAAATTTTGGTCATCAGCGCCGTGGCCTCGGCCATGCCTTCTATCCATCCCACCGACGTGACACTGGCCCCCAGCGCCGATACCATGAATAAAGGCAGCAGGCTGTGGATGAGTTCGGAGGAAATGTCCATGAACATGCTGACGATTCCCAGCGCCCAGATAGCGCGTGGAAGCCGTCGCCTGTCGGACTTAATGTTCTTCATGCTCGCAACCGGAATGGCATTCTTCATCCCCGTCGCCGATTTCGATCTGGATGGTGGCGTGGCTGATATGGAAATGATGCTCCAGCTCATGTGTTGCCTTATGGATAAAAGCATCGCCGGGGTGTCCCGATGGCATCACCAGATGGGCAGAGAGGGCAACGCCGGTAGTGCTCATGGCCCAGATATGCAGGTCATGTACTTCCCTGACTCCGTCAAATCCGGCCAGAAAGGCTTTGACTTTAGCCGTGTCAATGCCCTCCGGTACTGCATGCAGCGCCAGTGAGGTCGAGTGCTTGAGTAACTGCCATGTGCTGGCGATAATGAGGATGACGATGGCGAGGCTCATGACCGGATCAAGCCACAGCCAGCCGGTTTTGAGTATGACCAGGCCCGATAGAACGACACCGAACGAGATGGCGGCATCGCCCGCCATATGCAGGAAAGCGGCACGGATGTTCAAATCATGTTTGTGATTGCTGTGGAAAAGCCATGCTGTAATGCCATTGACGAAAACGCCTAAGCTGGCCACAGCCATAACGGTTAAGGCGGCAGGCGCTTCCGGCGTGTGCAAGCGCTGGAGGGCTTCCCAGCCGATACCACCGACGGCCAAAAGCAGCAGGAGGGCATTGGCGAGGCTGGCAAATATGGAAGCGCTTTGCAACCCATAGGTAAAACGTTCGGATGCATGCCGCTTCGCGAGCAAGGCAGCGCCCCATGCCATGCACAGTCCCAGCACGTCGCTGGCGTTATGCCCGGCATCGGCCAGCAGGCTCAGCGAATTCGCCTTCAGGCCATAGATAATCTCGGCCACGACGAAAATGGCATTGAGCAGGATGCCGATAACAAAAGCACGCCCATGATCGGTATGGCCGTGGGTATGGTGGGTATGGTGGGTATGGGTGTTCATAAAACTATCCATATCAAACAATTGATCCGTTGACAAACCATCAGTAATTCACAATAAGGGCAGACAGGCCGCAGTCAGGAGCAAGTCCAATGCAGTTTACAGCCATTTCAGAGCGTTTTGTTCCGCGTATTGCCACCAGTGGACTGATTGGCAAGCACGCATTGCCGCGCCATATCTGGTTTGATGTCCTTGCTTTTTCCATCGTCATTAGCTTTCTCGTATTTATTTCGTGGGGAATGACCGAAATGACGGCGCCTATCGGTAAGCTGGAACAAAGCCCGATCAGTCTTGATACCGCAAACCTTCCCGCCTATGCCATGCGCACGACGCTACGTATGCTGATTGCGGTGGTCGCATCACTGGTTTTTACCCTTATTTACGCCACGCTGGCGGCCAAGAGCCGTAAAGCCGGGCAGATCCTTATCCCCATACTCGATATCCTGCAATCGGTGCCGGTACTTGGCTATATTTCATTTACCGTGACCGGCTTCATCGCCCTGTTTCCCGGCAGCATGATGGGGGTGGAATGCGCCGCCATCTTCGCTATTTTTACCGCGCAGGCATGGAATATGACCTTCAGTCTGTACCAGTCGCTCCTGACTATCCCTAATGATATGAACGAAGTGGCATTTGTGTTCAAGCTATCCGGCTGGCAGAAATTCTGGAAGATGGAATTGCCGTATGCCATGCCCGGGCTGATCTGGAATACCATGATGTCGATGTCCGGCGGCTGGTTCTTCGTCGTTGCTTCGGAGGCTATTACTGTCGGCAACCAGCATATTACGCTGCCCGGCATCGGTTCCTATATTTCACTGGCCATTGAGCAGAAGGATATGGCAGCTATCGGCTGGGCCATTCTCACCATGACCATTGTGATCCTGCTCTACGACCAGTTCCTGTTCCGGCCGCTGGTGGCATGGTCCGACAAGTTTCGTTATGAACTGACGGCGAGCCAGGATGCGCCGCACTCATGGGTGCTTTCACTGTTTAGAAAAAGCCGGATTGTCCGGAAATTATTTAAACCGATCCGCTGGCTATCGCACATCATACTGCGTATACGACTGTTTAAAACCAAGGCTGTACCAAGGCATTTCACTCTTTCCGAAGTGAAGTTATTTGATTATTTATGGTATGCACTACTTGCTCTGGCAGGACTCATCGCATTCAGGCATATAGCTGTTTTTCTTATGACCAGCGTTGAATGGAGCGATACGGTGCATGTGGCGTTCCTTGCCACGATGACCATGCTGCGCGTTATCGTGTTGATTATCATTGCGTCGCTGATATGGGTGCCGTTGGGTATTTACATCGGGCTGCGGCCTCGCTTAGCCGAACTGATTCAGCCGCTGGCGCAATTCCTTGCGGCTTTCCCGGCCAACCTTCTTTTTCCGGTGGCGGTGGTGGTCATCAGCCGCTATAGTCTCAATCCCAATATCTGGCTGAGTCCATTAATGATTTTGGGGACTCAGTGGTATATCCTCTTTAACGTCATCGCTGGCGCCTCCGCTTTTCCTAACGATCTGCGTGAAGTGGCGCGGAATTTCAGAGTGAAAGGCTGGCTATGGTGGCGTAAGGTGATAATGCCGGGTATTTTCCCCTACTTCCTGACCGGTGCCATTACTGCATCCGGTGGGGCATGGAACGCCAGCATCGTGTCGGAAGTGGTAAGCTGGGGCGACCAGAGTTATGAAGCGGTTGGTCTCGGCGCGTATATCGCGAAAGAGACCGCTGCCGGAGATTTTGCGCATATTGTACTTGGGGTAGGCATGATGTCGCTGATGGTGGTGTTGTTTAACAAGTATTTCTGGCGGCCATTATACAAGGTGGCGGCGAGAAAGCTGAGGTTTGATTAATTGGCGCAGATATTTTTATGGAACAACTATGAGCGATAGAAATTTTCTGCTGAAAATTGCCATTTATTCTGTCGGGATAACTTTTCCCATGTGGTTTTTACTAGCGGTGCGATGGCCGATAAGTGGGGATTACACATTTCACTCTTTGATACTTAATAATGTATCGCAGCAAATCTGGTCCGGTGATTGGTACCCGCGTTGGTTGCCAGATACCAATGCCGGTTTAGGAAGTCCGGTGTTTATTTTCAGTCCCCCATCGGTCTATTTTGTAGGGGCATTACTGCAATGGCTTGCGCCCGTCGATCCTTATGGCTTCGGCCGGTTGTTTCTGGTAGCATCATTTTTTATTTTTATTGGCGGTTTGGCATGTTACGCGTGGTTGCGTGAATATTTTGATCGGAAATCTGCGCATTATGGAACAACCCTTTATATTACTTTTCCAATCACCTTTTTTTTACTTTACTTATCTTTTGCCATACCAAGTTTATCCGGCATCATGGTTTTCCCCCTGCTGCTGATGGGAGCAACAAAGCTTGCTGCCAATCCTCTACGGTACGGGTGGTATTATGCTTTAGCTCAGGGGATATTAACTTTTACTCATTTACCATCTACATTGATGTTTAGTGGTATAGGCTGGCTTTATGCCATCGTTATTGCACCGCCGGGAAAAAGATTAAATGTTTTCTGCTGCGTTTCTACTGCGGCTGCATTGGGAATCATGCTGGCTTCAATGTGCTGGGTGCCCTTATGGTTCAACACATTAAATGTTTTGTATGATTTGGCTTTTACTGGAGGCCTTGATTACAATTCTAATTTTATAAGCTTATTTGCTGCTGATAAAACTGATGTTGGTCGAAATCTTGGGGGGATGCTCCGGCCATTAATCATAGTCGTTCCTACGTTTTTTTGTTTGCTGAATATAAGAAATAAAAAGCCGCTAGAGAACAATAAAATACAGGTTTATTTTTGGGGGGCGGTATTGGCTTGTATTATTTTTATGATGTTTCCGTTTTCAAAACCCCTATGGGATATAATACCACTACTTCATTATATAATGTTCCCTACACGTCTTGGAATGATAGCTTTCCCAGCCATTGTTTTCTTAATGACCAATTGGTTGCCAAAACTAGAAAATGCATCCATATATTTTGTGCTGTCTATCATTTTAGGGACATCAATTTTCGTATTGTCTGCAAATGAAAACTACAGCCAGACGTTAAATCCTGCTCAAAAGAACGTGTTGAGCCATCAATTAATGCCTTGGGCTCACTACACCACTATATGGATGAGTAAAGCCGGTATCAGCGATCCCGCCAGCCCCCCTGTTCGCTTCCTTTCAGTGCCTTTGTATAAATCGGTAATGGGAGACGCTCAGCTTTCCGGCATTACCCAGACATCCAGATCGTTCAGCTTCCATGCGCATGTTGCTTCGCCCACGGCGTTAGTAACGCTTAGGCGTTACTTCTATCCCGGCTGGATCGTACCCGATACGATGCCCAAAGGCGTTGTTATTGCTGAACATGACGCCCTGCTTGCGGTTACGTTGCCGATGGGGGATTATGATGTGCAAATTAAGCAACCTTGGTTTCCAGGTGAAAAAGTAGGTGACTTGCTTAGTGCTGTTGGTTTAGTAATTCTGCTATTATGGATATTTTCTGTTAGGATATTGTTTCCGGGAAATAAAAATGCTGCAATAATAGGTGGTTAATGGAAAGTCCGCTTCTCGACCTCACTTCGATTACCCAGTCGTTCGCCAAGCCGGAAGGGCGTGAGCTGAAAGTACTCGATGATGTCAACCTGACGCTTAAGGAAGGCGAAATCGTCGGGCTGCTCGGTAAATCCGGTTCCGGTAAATCAACATTGCTTCGTATCATTGCCGGTTTGATCAACCCAAGCAACGGTACGGTCGTATTCAATGGCAAGCCGATATCGTCCGATGCGCTTGGTATTGCCATGGTGTTCCAGACTTTTGCCTTGTTCCCGTGGCTGACGGTGCTGCAGAACGTGGAGCTGGGGCTGGAGGCGCTCGGCGTACCCGATAAGGAGATGCGTAAGCGTGCACTGGAGGCCATCGACCTGATCGGGCTGGACGGGTATGAATCGGCCTATCCGCGTGAATTGTCCGGGGGCATGAAACAGCGCGTCGGCTTTGCCCGGGCGCTGGTGGTGAACCCGGAGCTGCTGCTGATGGATGAACCCTTTTCGGCGCTCGATGTGCTGACCGCCGAAACGCTCAAAAGCGATTTTCTCGATTTATGGACCGAGCGCAAAATACCACTTAAATCCGTGTTGCTGGTGACGCATAATATTGAAGAAGCCGTGTTCATGTCCGACCGTATTCTTATTTTTTCTGCTAACCCCGGCCGGATAGCCGCCGAAATTAAAATTGATATTCCCCATCCGCGTGACCGCCAGTCGGCGGCTTTTACCGCCATGGTTGAGCAGATTTATACGTTGATGACGTCTGGCATGCAGAGACGCGATTTCTCTACTGCCAGAACAACGGAAATAACGATACATGATAAGCTGCCGCGTGTATCGCCAAACCAATTGTCTGGCCTGATGGAAGCGCTGGCGTCGGCGCCCTATAACGGCCGCGCCGATATTCCCGCACTCGATCAGGCGCTGGGCATGGGCACAGAAGACATCCTGCACCTGGTGGAAGCCTTGCGTATCCTTAAATTCGCCGAAGTGGCCGAAGGTGATATCCATTTGACCATGGCGGGGCAATTATTCGCCGATGCCGATACGCAAAAACGCAAACAGATTTTTGCCGAGCATCTGCTCCATAATATTCCCTTGGCTACCTACGTGTACCGAGTGTTACAAAGCCGCCCCGGCAACCATGCCCCACGCATCCGCTTCGTAACCCAAATGGAAGACCATATGACCGAAGAGGATGCGATTGAAGCATTGTCTGCCGTTACCAGCTGGGGACGCTACGCCGAGCTTTTCGCCTACGACGATAATACGGAAAAATATAGTCTGGAGAATCCGTCGGCTTAGGCGGTGATCGGCGTCGAATTGGCCGCAAGCACCAATTTGGCATTTTGCAGCAGGGTCTGGTTATAGGCATTCAGCCCACTGTTATAACTGTTCAGGACGTTCTGCACCTGATCGTTGGTTGCCGAGTTTTGCGTTTGCAGCTGTTGTGTGCTGGCAATGGCCTGTTGTGTGGGTAATGTCGACGAATCCTGAGTCAATAATGAATTAAATAACCCCGATAACGGATCGGGAGTTGAAATGCTGCTGCTGCCAAACAGGTTGGAAAGCAGCCCGCCATTCGACGAGGATGAATTGGTTCCCTGTAAAACCGACAGCACATCCGACGATAGCCCAAGGAGATTGGTCGCAGGCGGGGAAGAGGGGGAAGAAGCACTGGAGCTTGCCGGTGGTGCCGCCGGAGTGATCGGGGTTATGGCTGCTGGTGCTGCGGCCACGGTTATCGGCTTCGCGCCTTCAATCTGACTGAGATAGGTGGCTGGATTAAAACTTGAGATGCTGTCAACCATAAGGCCATCCTGGCTTGTTTGTGACTAATGTTTAAGTTTATCACATTAATTATTAAAAATCCACTACCGGTTGGTAATAGGCTGATATTAAATGAATTATCGCAATAATCCGGTAGTGTTAATCGAGGCACGGTTTTTGCATATAGTTCTCATATATACTTAAAGGAGGCGTTATGAGTTCTATTAATAACCTTGCGAATTATGGCGGATATTACCAGCTTTCCGGCCAATCGAATGGCCAATCGGGGACGAATGGCAGTGCCACTGATGCGCTGCTGCAGGCGCTGAATTCCTCCTCTGCTTCCGGAGCGTCTTCAACCAATTCTGATGCCTATTTGCTGAATTTAAGCCCGCAGGCTCAGCAATATCTGAGTGGAACGAATAGCGCACTGCCCGGTGCTTCCGGTAGTAATGGCAGTTATGTTTTAAGTAGCGAGCAGCAAGCGGCGATCACCGACATCCTGACCAAATATAAGGGTGCACCGCAAACCCAAGATACCTTTAACAAAATACAGAACGACCTTAACGCTGCCGGGCTTGGGGCTTCCGTGTTATCGCTGGAAGATCAGGCCAAATCATTTAATCCGGCGATGGTGCTGATCAATGCGCTGAACGGTGGTTCCACCGATGGTATTAATACCGGCGTTACCAGCAGTACTGACGAACAATCCAAAGCCAGTGCCTACATGCAGCAGATTATCAGCCAGTGGAAAAATATTTCCGGCAATAATACGCAGACGGCTCAGACTGGCATTGCTCCCGTGGGGTCAGCTGGCGGCGCGTAAAGAATATTCCTTACGCAGCATTTCCTCCAGCTTGTCTAGAAACTGCGTTGTCGTAAGCCAGGGGTGCTTGGCGTCGATCAGGCTGGCCAAATCCTTGGTCATGAATCCGGCTTCGACCGTTTCCACGCACACACGCTCAACACGTTCGGCAAATTCCGCCACATCCGGGGTGTTATCAAACTTGGCACGGTAAGACAGCCCGCGCGTCCAGGCGAAAATCGAAGCAATGGGATTGGTCGACGTATCCTTTCCCTGCTGCCACATGCGGTAATGGCGCGTCACTGTGCCATGCGCTGCTTCCGCTTCGATGATATTGCCGTCGGGTGTCATCAGCACCGACGTCATCAGGCCAAGCGAGCCGAAGCCCTGTGCTACCGTATCGGACTGCACATCACCGTCATAATTCTTGCAGGCCCAGAGAAAACCGCCGGGCCATTTTAGCGCCATTGCTACCATGTCGTCGATTAGCCGGTGCTCGTAGGTCAGTTTGGCCGCAGTGAATTTTGTGGAGAATTCAGCGTCGAACACGTCCTGAAAAATATCCTTGAAGCGCCCATCATAGGCCTTGAGTATGGTATTTTTGGTGGAGAGGAAGGCAGGATATTTACGTTGCAGGGCGTAATTGAAACAGGCACGGGCAAAGCCTTTGATCGATTCATCGAGGTTGTACATGCCCATGGCGACGCCGCCGCCGGGAAAATCGAACACCTCATGCGTGGTCGGGGCGCTACCGTCCCTGGGGGTGAAGGTCATCGTCAGTTTGCCGGGAGTTTTAATGACAAAATCCGTGGCGCGATACTGGTCACCGAAGGCATGACGGCCAATCACGATAGGTTGTGTCCAGCCCGGGACTAACCGCGGGACGTTTTTGCAGATGATCGGTTCGCGGAATACCGTCCCGTCGAGGACATTACGGATAGTGCCGTTGGGGGACTTCCACATTTTCTTGAGATTGAATTCCTTGACGCGCGCTTCATCGGGCGTGATGGTGGCGCATTTAATGCCAACACCCAGTTTTTTGATCGCATTGGCGGCATCGACCGTGACCTTATCATCGGTTGCATCACGATTTTCAATGGAGAGGTCGAAGTAGTTAAGGTCGATATCGAGATAAGGAAGGATCAGTTTTTCTTTGATGAGCTTCCATATGATGCGTGTCATTTCATCGCCGTCTATTTCAACGACGGGAGTCTTCACCTTTATTTTTGCCATCACCTTGCTCCTGAATGAAGTTTATATTCAGGAGGCAGTATTATCTTTCAGAACAGGATTGTAAATAAAGGAAAGTAAAAAGGGTTACATCGCCTGCGGGCGAGCGTTGAGTCTCTCGGTAATATAAGGCAGACCGCCTTTTTCACCAAGGCTCCGGATTTCTTCACGCTGGGTATCGAGCATACTCACGCCTTCGGCCATAAAATCATGGATATGGCACTTGCCTGATTGGGCTTCGACCAACTCAAACTCGGCATCGATCGGTTCGTCAAATTTCTGCGTGATCTGTGTCCGGGCAAAATATTGCTTGGGTTCCCGTTCTTTAAATTTGGTCAGGGTGACGTCGAGAATTCCATTCAAATCATCTTCGTCAAAGTTACCAATGTAAAAATTGGGTAGATAGGAAACGTATGCTTTAAAATAGGCTTTACGTTCCTGTTCACCCGCATTGCGCCAATAGCTGCCCGCCACATTCTGCGCTATCCATTCCATATCGAGCGCTTCCTGGAAAAGCCGAACAAGTGCCTGGTGTTTTTGCTTAAAACTACTGTTTTTGTCATGAACAATGGTAACCATTTCCTGACGCAAATCTTCTGCAAAACGCCGACAATTTGGCGTGCTATCCTCTGCAAATGCCTGCGTTGCGAAGCTCAGATAGATAACAGGCAGGAGGACAGAACGGATAATTCGGTTCACGGTTTTATTCCTTAGAGTTTTCCTCAAATCTTTCATGTTGGCGGTAGGTGCTGCGGGTCGTCACATACGGGTCAAGAGCCTCGTAATAAAGATGTTCTACCACACCAGCCTTCATGTCACGCGTATCGATGCCGTCGGCAAGAGTCTGTCCACCGGCTAGCCATATTGTTTCGCCCCAGCCGACCGGGTCAGCAAACCAATCGCCAATCCTGCCGGTAGTGTCACGCACCGAAGAAGGTCCCATAATCGGCAGTACTACATAAGGACCGGCAGGTACGCCCCAGTGGCCCATGGTTTTGCCGAGGTCCTGATCCATATTGTGCAATCCGGCATTGTCCTTTGCAAAATCCTGCAACCCGCCTAAACCGAAGGTGGAATTGAGAACGAAACGCCAGAACGATGTGAAGGCAATTTTGGGATTAAGTTGCAGAATCCCGTGAATTACATTCAGCGGTTCCGATAGGTTAGTAAGGAAATGATCTACGCTGTGGCGTACACCACCCGGAATTGTGTCATAACAAGAGATAAACGGTTTGGCAATATGCCGGTCAAACCCGACATTAAAATCAAAAATTGGATGATTGAACGATTCCCACGGATCATTGACATCAGCAGTGGCTGCACCATCCTTAATATCATAATAGCCATGCGAGTTGGTTTTGTCTGCGATGGTTGACTTGGCCAGAGCCGGTTCGGCGGCACAAAGTAAAAATACTGCCAGAGTAAGTATAACTGGTGCGCGCATTACAACATCCTTATTTGTTATTTATTTATGGGCCGGACCATACTGGATTGTAACCACAATTTCCATAGTAATTATTAGAAGCCTAATTGATAGCATAATACCTATAGATTACTTATTGGTAAAGGCGCATAGGTTTTTATGGTTGCAGATAGATAAAATACCCGCAATTATGGCTGATAAGTCTGGAGATTATGCATGCGGCTTGCAGCTCGTCTATTAATAGTGACGCCTATCCTATGGCTCGTATCCTGTACTCCACCGCCGCCGGTGGCAGCGTCCCGCGATGTGTTATGGGAACAATATGCTCACCAGCCTGTCGATAAGGTGCTGCTGACCATGGGAACGCCTGAGCGCGAGACCCGTCTTACTGATGGCTCACGGATGGTAACGTATCAGCATAGTACGATTTACGACGCAGGTACGCCGACGGAACGTCAAACAGGTTGTGAAGTGACATTTATGGCGCAGTCACCCCATTACCGTGTTGAAAATATCGCTATGGAGGGAGAGGGTTACGAATGTAACCTGCTCGCACAAGGCCATACCGGTTCACGGCGTATCTATATACCGCCGCCGCAACCTTATATTCCTTATCCCTATTATCGTTACCCCTACTAGCTTTCTTGCTCAACTACTTCGATAATATGGCGGACATGCTCGTGCGGTTGCCCCTGTTCCGGGAAATTCAGCGCCAGTAATTCAGCGCTGTGCTGAACGGCCTTGATGCAGGCGCCAGCCAGACCGGTGGATGCAACGGAGGAGGTCAGCTCCCGAATGATAGCTTGCCAGTGCTCATCTGAAATTTTTTCGCGCACCTGGCGGCTCTGCAGTATATGGGCATAGTGCTCAGCCAGCGATATATAAAGCAATACGATTGGGACTGATGATGATACATGCCGCGAAACTATAAGATATTCTTCGTAGGCACGCTTCCCGGCGCGATGGTGCCTGATATGCATTGGAACGCAGCGCAGGCACAGGTGCCGGAGCCACGGAGCGAATGTCAGCAGCGATATTGCGGCGATCTGTATAGCCAGCAATATCGGGAAATCCGGGACGATATTTTCTTCCCACAAGCCCAGATCGACCATGCTGCCAAGAAACAAGCCATATAACAGCATGAAACTCTGGTAGGGGTCACTGGCAGGTGCAATGACCACCGCCAGTTCGGCACTGGTGTGGCGTTCTGATTCCGCTATGGCAGCAGCGATATTATTTTTATCCGCTCTTGATAAATGTTTTACCATCCTCCCGATGCGCCCCCGCCGCCAAAACTTCCGCCGCCACCACTAAACCCGCCACCACCCCAGCCGCTGCTGCTAAGTCGGGAACTGCCAAAACGCGACGGGCTGTTGAGCAGCAGGAAAAAGGCCGCCCTTGGGTGGAATATACTGAATAAAAAGAACCACAGGAATAATAGTAAAATCAGCCATGCTTCCCATGCATTCATATCGTTTTGTGGACGATACGAGGGCACGCCCTTGCCGCCAAGCACAGAGAGGATTGCCTGCGTCCCGTCAACGACGCCTTTTTCCATCTGGGCGTTACGGAAATCGGGCAGGATGATGCCGTGGACAACCTCGCTCGAAGCTGCGTCGGTTAGTACCGGTTCCAACCCGTAACCAACTTCGATGCGTACTTTCTTTTCATTCGGTGCCACGATTAGCAATACGCCGTTATTCTTGTCTTTCTGGCCGATATGCCAGGCGCGGCCCAGCTGATAGCCATATTCCTCAATGCTGTACCCCTCCAGCGAGGGGAGGGTGACGACGACCACCTGATTAGTGGTGCCGTTTTCGTAATCGGCCAGCGTTTGTTCCAGGGATTGCTCTGTCGCCTCGGTCAGGATATGGGCGTTATCGACTACCCGCCCGGTCAGTTTGGGAAAATGCATGGCGGCCAGCGCCAGCGTAGTTAGCAGCAGGAAAAAGAAGCAACCTAACCAAACAGGTTTAAAACGCATCGCTTTAGAATTTTACGGCTGGTGGCTTGTCCGAACCTTCGGTGGCAGTAAAGGTTTGTTTAGCCTTGGCACCGTAAATCATCGCCCAGATCACCCCGGGAAATGTACGCACTGTTGTGTTGTAGCCCTGAACGGTTTCAATGTAGTCCTTGCGGGCGATGGTGATCCGGTTTTCTGTACCTTCAAGCTGAGATTGCAGGGCCAGGAAATTCTGATTGGCCTTCAGGTCGGGATATTTCTCCACCGTCACCATCAGTCGCGACAGGGCGGAGGACAGGTTGCCCTGCGCCTGCTCGAAATTCTTCATTGCATTCGGGTCGCTGAGCATTTCCGGCGAAAGCGTGACCTTGGTGGCGCTGGCGCGGGCTTCAATCACATCGGTGAGTGTCTTCTGCTCAAAATTAGCATAACCCTTAACGCTTTCCACGAGGTTCGGGATCAAATCCGTGCGGCGTTGGTACTGGTTTTGCACTTCGGCCCATGAGGCCTTCACCTTTTCGTCCAGCGTCGGGATAGTGTTGACGCCGCTCGATACAAATAAAATCACCACAGCCAGAATAACAATCAACCACAGATGACGACCCATAAATAACCCACCTTGTTTATAACGTTGAGCATGTTGAATCTATGCCGCTAGCTATTACAGCTAAAACAGCAAAAATACAATCGCTGTTAAAAGGGTTAAAAGATATTCAGATAGTCATTAGGTAATTAGGGGAATGACAGCCAACGATAGTGATTACTTCCGGGGCAGGTTTTGAATGGCCCCAGCCAGATCGTCTACTGAAAAATTCACTTTAACATCAACAGCCCCGCTCATTTTCGGTTCTGGCTTTACTTCCAGCGTGCCTGTTAGTTGTGACAGTGCTTTTACCAGCTTTAGTTGATTTGCTGGCGTAGCTGCGCGCTCCGACAAGGTAATCGTTGCGACATAGGCTTCAGCTTCTGGGGCTGACATCCGCACTGTAATATCAGTAGGTTTAAGGCGCTGGCTTTTAAAATCCAAAGCGCCTTGTAAATGGGTTGATAATACGCGCTCAACATTTAATTCTTCGGAATCACGTTCTGCCCATTTGCCCATAAAACTCTCCTTAAGATTACAGCGTTTTATCAATGAATTCTAATTATTGTGGATTATAACACCTAATAATTCGTATATATATTTAAAATATACGAGAAAAAATTAATAATATTATTAACGCCAGCCGCTTTCTTTAACCCTGTAATTGTACTTGGTATATGTTGAATAATATATATTTATTTTAAAAAACACCGGATTGTAACCATAACTTCATAATAAAAGTATATCTCGCGGCATCATGATTATTTAACATATTGAAACTAAGATAATAGAAGCTGCGGGACGTTATGAATAATATAAAAAAAATTATATGCAGAATCATAACTATCGCGGATAACATTGTGGATTGGTTTTTAACCATATGCCTGCAACTGGTTTTCAATCGCCTTTTGAGCAGATAGTCCTTACCCAGGCGGCTATAAGCACCTCGCAGATGCTGCGGGAATGGCTTCACGAGAAGGAGAAAGCGATAAAAGAGGCGAAGAGCGCACCTGATGAAAAAAAGCGTGCGGCCATTCTTTCCGTTCCCGATCCCGATAAAGGCAATACGCGCGCTGAAATAGCCACTAATTTATGTGAAGCATTCAAAAAGGACCATACGGCCATATTTAAATACGCGTCGCGCTACAATAAAAGGCGTGAAGGCCGGGTATTCCAGGTTGATCAGTTGTCAGCGGCGGAGGAGGGGGCTCTCAAAAAAATCTTCACCGACTTTGCCGAGCAATGTTACGATGAAAAGGGCAACCGCAAAGCCATGAACGTTGAACAGGCGGCTGCAGCGATGCAGCGGCTTTATGAAGATCTGAAGCTTGCCAATAAGGCAGAAGGGAAAGGCTTTGTACCGCTACGCTATATGCGTTTTCCCGCCAGCTATATTTTAACCCAGCTTGGTTCCAGCGAAAAATGGAAAGACTTAAACCACGGGCAGGGCATTAATTTTAATCGCGGCAAAAAACCCAAACCTGAAGAAAGTCTTGCGGATCGTTTTCGCGCCGCCTTTGATGGAAGCCTTGACCAGAAGAAGGAAGATGAATTCAGGGAACTGAATCACCCAACGCCTTATATTCATCATTACGAGTCCTTCACAGAAATTGCCGGATATCGTTTCCCCTGCCTTAAATTTGGTTGGGGACAAACCCATTTACTGACCGATAATGGTTATTTGATTGATCGTACGGATGAGTTGGTGGCGGAACTGGAAAAGCGCCTTAAATCTGGCGGGCGGGCTGATAAACTCATAATAGATTTATCCCGTCGTCCAGAAGATCCCCCGCTTATACATGTTTCAGACCTTATCCAAACCAAATTTGAGCCGGATAATAAAACTCCACGGCAGGAGCAATGGGCTAAAAAAGCATCAAAGGCACTGACGAGACTTCAGGATAAACTTACCGATATGAAAAAGGCTGCCAAAGTCGATGGCAGGGAAATTCAGCCGGAGAAGGTGACGCTCGTATCCATGGACATTGATCTCCTGACCGGCCTGAGTATGAGGGATGTAAAAAATGAAGAGGGCGTTGTCATCAAAAAAAGTGAAGTGACAAGGCTTGGTGATTTTATTTCCGCACATTCTTTGAAAACGAAAAATTGCGAAGGAATACGCCCGGACATGCCTGCCGATTTGCTGGTAATGAGCGATTTTCTGGCATTGCTTCCGAAACCAAAACACGCGTCTGAATATAACCAAAGAATTGATACGGCGCTGGATGCTCTGGCCGTTATGGCGATAAAAGAAGACAAGGCCGATATCGCTGAACTGATTAAAGCGGCAAAACCTCATATCAAGGCGGTAGCGCCGCGGGTTATGGACGCGGTTAATGGTCATTTCAACGATAAAAAAACAGCAGCGGAATTGATGGGAAAAGCAAAATCCCTCGGTAAGGCGGAAAGAGGTGAAGAACAGCGTAAACATAATAAACCGCGTTTCTTCATGACCGTCGGCGGCGCCGGCTCAGGGAAGTCCAACGCAGAAGTGATTGCCAATGAACAATGCGGAAAAGGAAACTATGTTATCGCCGGGCTGGACCATGTGCGTTCCATGTTTGATCGCCAGGCGCTGAATCTTGCCACGGATAATCATAATTACGATTACAAAAATGTGGAGCAGGCGAGCAGGCTGGTGCGGGCCATGGTACTCGAACGGGCGCGCAAGCAGGGCTATCACCTTCTGCTCGATGGCTCAGGTATTCCTTATGAAAGCCGTTATGCCCCCATTGTGGCGGAGTTTAAGAAGCATGACTATAAAACCAATGTATTAGGCTTTGACCGGACATTGTATGTTAACGATCCCGACGCTCGTAAAAAATGGGATCAGGAGCATGGAAGCACTCCCAGAAAAGCAATCTCGGATGTTTTCCTCGGGCAGGCTATCCGCCTAGTCCGGGAATTACGGGCAATGCCGGTAAAAATGATCGCCACCAATTATGCCTGCGTTCCTGACGCGTTGCTTAATGCCTCACAGGATTTGAATGTGGATCGTTTCTGGCTCATGGATACCAACCCTAAAAAAATGGGTGGGAAGGATACGAGCGCTAAGGATAGTGATGATACAAGTGCAAATGACATCCGCCCCTACATTCTTTCGTTCACTACTGAAATAACGGATAGGCAACTCCAGCAGCTTGACAACATGAAAGGTAAGGAACTGAAGCGGGCGATAGAAAGCATGCAAAAGGATAATAAAAAAATTTACAATGCGTTGACGCATGATGCCTACAAGCCTGATAAAACTGACGCAAATAAATGGGACTTCAAGGTGGTAGGCAAAGATAAAGCTAAAGCTAAAGCTAAAGACCGTTACCGCATTGAAGTGATCACGGATTCGGAACGTTATCTCGGCACACTCGAAAAAGGCTTGTTTAACCTGGAAGCCAATGGTCCTGAAGAGCTTTTCAAGCTGACCAGGCCGATGAGTTTTGATGTGGAGGGGTTATTCTGTAATGAACGTGGTTCACTCAGGATGGAGGCGGATAAAAATTTCAATGTCGATGAATGGCCACAGATTCCACTGGCAACGCCACATTCACTGCCTGCATGGGAAAAGCGAGGACAACGGCCGGTGGTGGGGGGATCACAATCTTTGCCGGGCGCTGGCAACAGCCGAGGCTGACCATCAGCACAACCCGTAGTGAAAGGAAAATGTTACAAAAAAGGCCGCCCCTGTTACCGGAGCGGCCTTTTTAAATTAATAGAAAAATCTAAATTAAGCGCAGCTTAACTTGTTTTTCCGATTGAAACTATGAAAGCCAAACAGACCCAGCAAGCCTAATACGAACATAGGCAGAGCAGCTGGCAATGGAACAGCAGAGACGGAAACTTTTCCGATCACTGCACCATAAAAGCCACCTGTGGACAGGCTGGAAAATGTCAGGTTGGTTGCGCCGGTCGTATTAAACGCCAGCGATTCATTCAGATAATTCATGTTTGAATGAGTGTTAGCGCCAGTGGTATAGTTGAAATTTTGCAATGCATTTCCAACGCTAACCTGCAGGAATTTGGTGCTAGGACCGTTATCCGGGTTTCCCGACAAAGAGAAATGGAGAATGTAATTGCCGGCACCTAGCGAGAGAGCCTGGCTGATGCTGCCGGGGCTATTGCCATCCATATCGACGCTGCCGCCACCGAAGCTTGGGGCCTGCCAGTAACCACCAATCAGGTCAACGGTTCCGGAAGTCACGTTCCATGGGCCCATTGCGCCAACACCGTAAGTTACGAAGCTACCACCACCTGATGGGGCCGTGAAATCACCGTCAGCGACGAATGAAGCGTTGGCATTAGAGGTAAGTAACCCCAAAAATAAACCACTTGCAGCGAGTGCCAGTCCTAAACTCTTCTTCATCTTCACTTCTCCAAAAATAAAATTATATAAATATGTATAGATAATAAACAGCTATCAAAAGATAACGATTATTAATCTGTTTGCGTGGGCAATATATTTCATATCCTTAACGTTTTCGCAAGGATTAAATCATATTTATACAGTTATAGTTTGTGATTTATTGGCTGTCTCACCCGACATCTGTTTGAATATTGGCTAATAGGCTTAAAATATTGTGATTATTTCACTTGGCACTTCCGTGTTTAGCGTATCATATTGTTTTTTAATAAAAAAAAATACGATCATTAATATGGACAAGTGATGTCTCTTCTTCTATAAACCTACTTCGATCTGGTACAAAGCTTGATTTTATATCGTTTAGCACCATATCTCTTACTTAGGTGACGCGGGGTGGAGCAGCCCGGTAGCTCGTCAGGCTCATAACCTGAAGGCCGCAGGTTCAAATCCTGCCCCCGCAACCAACCTGAATATAACGATAATATCAGTATTTAGCTTACCATATATTGATGGTTCGTTCAAGCATTACCTGCCCCATGCAACGCACACATTATTAGCACAATGTTGCCCCACTAAAAGGGCGTTCCAGCTATTAACCGGATAGACGCACTTCTTGCGTATCTTATCTATTCTCTCTTGATATTTGGCAATCCAGTTCCATATCGATAAGCAATAATAACAACAGAGGGGTATTTATGGCTAGATGCACAGCACCAGTAAGGGGTCACATAAGGGGCGGTGGAGCGGACTGTCCTGCATGTGGTGGCCGCTATGGTGGTTACAGTAGAGGGTACAGCAGTAGCTATGGATCGTCCTCATATTCATCCCCATCTTATTCCTCGTCGGGTAGCAGTGGGGGCGGTCAGAGTAGTAGCAGGTCCAGCCGCAGCACAAAGCCACGCTGGTCGGGAACCGGTTCGTCTCAGTTTTACACACCTGAGGAAGTGCGGGCGCTCACGCCAATCCGCGAAACCGTCGAGAAGCGAGCGTCCCTGCCCGATCTTCGGCACATCTTTCTGTGTCACGCATGGGACGACCGGCAGGGGGTTGCCAAGGAACTGTACAATCTGCTTGTGGCAAGCGGTGTCTCGGTCTGGTTCAGCGAGAATGATATTGGCCTCGGCGAGCCATTTCTCCGCGCTATCGACAAGGGTTTGGCGAAGTCGCGAGTCGGGATTGTGCTAGTGACCCCTGCGCTGCTGAAGAGCCTTCCAGCAGCGGGCGTCGCAGACAAGGAACTTTCGGTACTTCTGGCGCGTGACCAGCTGGTTCCCATCGTGCATAACACGACGTACGAAGCTCTCCGCGAAGTCAGCCCCATGCTCGCCTCACGAAATGGCTTAGACACAGCAGAAATGCCGATGACCGACGTCGCGGCCAAACTCGCCGAGCTGGTCGCCTTCTAGCTCTATTGGCGGGGTGGTCAGCCTTTCTTCCTTGCCTGCTGAACAAAGCAGCGTTATCTATCATTTATGTCGATTGATTGGGATTTAGTTTCAAAGATTACTGTGCCGTTGGTGGCTGCGGCCATCGGAGCCATATGTAAAGATGTCATTGAGAGGCGGGCAAGACTGGTGTCTTTCGTTGGCCATGTGTCATCATTCAATGTACGCAATCCAGATATGAACGCGCCAGCATTTCAAGTTGGCACACACGTAACTGTTGTACGCAATGCCGGACGTAGAGTAGCCAATAACGTGAGTATCGCACACCAGGTGCTGCCCGACTATCAGATATTTCCAGCAGTAATGCACGAGGTGCGCCAACTTCCAGGTGGGGGAAACGAGATCTTTATTCCACGCTTGGTTCCGGGTGAGGAGATAACCATTTCGTACATGTATCAATCTCCTTTGACAGCATCCAATATCATTGGCAGCATTAAGTGCGATGAAGGATTTACGAAAGTTCTTAACGTCATGTTGACACCCCAGTGGCCTAAGTGGGTAATTAGAACTCTCTGGTGCTTTGTCCTGGTTGGGTTCATTACAACGGCCTATGTATTCACTACGCTAGTGAATACCATCCTTAGTCATGTGTAGGCACGAGACTCGTCATGCGAGGTGCTTGCCGCTCACAGAAATGGATGTTTGCCCGGTAGGTGTGCACTCATAATATCATCGAGGACACTGGCTTGCCACGCTGTTCCCAATTGAAAGCCAAGAGCATCATCTCCAACGCGCCCAGAATAGATCGCAACAAAGCGTTCCACCGTCCCGATTATTTCATTGCCGGTCAATGCGCTTCCCTTCATACCATAAATACCAGTGTGTCGGGCAATCACAGGAGATCCAGACATGCCCTTGCGAGTAGCCGAATCAACATAGTAGGGATGGTGTTGGTACGGTTCCGAAGCAATGGAGCCGCGTTTCCATATTGGTGTGTTTGCCACACCGATCAAATTCTCCGGAAAACCCAAGATGAAGCATTCCATTCCTGCGCACACCTCCAGACCCGGCTCTTGATCGATAACATTAATGCATTGGTTTGCGATATTCTCAAAAGCGCTAAGCAACAAAGGTATGGCGACGACATCGACGCCTTGACGATTACTGTGTTCTAACCACACTGGTTCATTATTGTTGTAGAGAGGTAGGTCGATGTGCTGGCTGCGCACTGAGGTCTTAGTGGCGTCCCATTGCTTGTAGTGAATTCTGACTAGATTGGGCAACAGGCTTTTGGTGTGTAACGCCTTGCTAGTTACGGGATCTACACCGGTTACGTTGTGCCAATTCGTAATCAAAAACGTGTCGTTATTTGACTTGTAAAAAAATGCCGTACCTGTTGCTCCCGGCACAAGGCTTAGAGTTTCTTGACGGTACATTTCGATCTTTGCTACTGCAAGGGAGAACGGTTGCATTGGTAATCGTGTTCATCAGAATCGAGTTATTTGGGAGCTTAAGCGAGGCGCACACCATACACACCGCACCAGAAGCGCGCAATAAGAGCGAAAAACGTGGCAAAAATAGCACAGAATTTAGCACACAAGTTAACACGGATGAGTATTATGCATTGTTATCAACTGGTTAGATGTGTAGCGGATAAGCTCATAACCTGAAGGCCGCAGGTTCAAATCCTGCCCCCGCAACCAACCTACTAAAAGCAGGAATCATCCCAATAAGTTAGTGAATTATCTGGTGTATTAGTTTTTAAACTAGTACATTCGGGTGGTACATTCACATGGGGAACTATACTTTGCTGCAACGGCGTCCAACAGGATATTACTTTCGCCAGATAGTGCCGCGGGACTTACGATCTTTAGTTGGTAAAAAAGAAATCATACAGTCCCTTAAAACCAAAGAAAAAGTTGCGGCCTTGTGTAAGAACAAAGAATTGGCGGTACACTATAGCCGATACTTTGACAGCCTGAGGCGCGGTGAAACTGAACTTATGCCTGTCATGGCTACAAACAGGCCAATGGAAGCTACCTCATCCATTATACCTAATGCCCTACTATCGGAATCCAATGCTACGAAAGCTGGCAAAGGCAAGACGCTAAACTGGCTGGTAGAAGAATGGATTAACCAGAAAGCATCTAACGAAGGACAATTTAAGAAAGCTGGCCTTGCTAGGCGCGTAGTAGCCCTATTTGAAAATACGCACGGCAATATATTGATTGGCGATCTGGAATCACGGCATCTTATCGAATTTAAGAAGCACCTTCAAAATAATGTAGAATCAGGATTAAAGGCTAAAACTAAGAATAGTTATTCTGATCAGATTAAAAGCCTTACATCGTTTGCACATGATGAACTTCTTATAAAGCATAACCCTTTTAAGGGGCTTAAAACCATGATACCGGAGGTTGATAGCGAGAGTTATCAACCATACGCTAAAGCCGAACTGGAAGCATTGTTATTCAATTCAGAATATCAGCAATTGCGGAATACGAAGCCGGGATATTTCTGGATAGCAATGGTGTCTTTGTTCACCGGGGCAAGAATAAGAGAAATCGCACAATTACACATAACCGATATTCGGCAACAAGATGGTATTCAGTACATTGATATTAATGACAATGCTCCCGATAAAACGCTAAAGAATCAAGGTTCACGCCGACAGGTTCCTATTCATAATACTTTGCTGAAAATGGGATTCGGAAACTATGTCGCTAGCCTTGATAAGAATAAAAAATATGTATTCCATGACCTACCCTAACGCCCTTCGTATGCATGTTGGCCCAATAGCGTCAGGTTCAGCAGTTATCGCTGACACTCGAATACTCAAAGGAGTGCAGGATCAAAAAAGAGAACTATTGGGAGTCGAAATGGAAGTTTATGGTCTTTACGCCGCCGTTGCGAGCGCATCTCGCCCCAAGCCGTCAGCTCTAGCATTCAAATCGGTTTGCGATTTTGCAAATACCAAAAAAAATGACGAACACCAAGGGTATGCCGCATATACCGCTGCCAACGCCTTAAAAGAATTTTTTGAGCGGTATATGCATGAACTTGCAGACATGGCAGCCCGTTAACGATTGACATATGGGATAGTTGGTAACGAAATATCGTTGTGCCTCAAAGGCCGATCTCACCCCATCTCAATAAATTGAGGGCGTATGCGGGGGTAACTGAAAAATCTGATTTTAAAATAAGTAATAACATTCAATATATTGGTCATTTTTCGTGAATCCTAGTCCCGATAGATTTTTATTATTATATTTCAATTTGTTAAATATTTACGTACTCGTTTTTTTGGGTTCGAGTCTTTGATATGAGATGTTTTATACCTGCACATCATATCACACCATTTCATGACATCTTAGAATAGGCGGGGTGCCAAGTGTGGTCAACCGACGCCGCTGGCTGGAGTCGAGGTAAAACGGACTATTTTGCATCGGGTTTGGTTGCTGGCTGGTATCCGTCCACGCTGGAGGCGAGGTCTTTGCGCTGCCACACGCGGACGTAGTCGATCACGAAATCGGCCGGTAATTGCTTGTCATCCAGCGAGTTGTTGTCCCATCCACCGATGGGCAGGGTTAACATCATGTACGATTGCACGTTGGACACCCGCGGACTTTCCCAGCGGAAGACTTCGCGGCCGTCGGCGTAATAGATTGCCGCGCCCGGAATCCATAATAGGCCGCACGTAATGAAGCCGTCCTTGTCGGGCTGGATATAAATCTTATCGGAACCAACAGATTTGTGATCCTTCTGGTAGCCGTCCCAATGCAAGGCGATGTTGTAGCGGTAAGGTCCCCAGCGTGTTAGGTGCTCCATGATATCGAACTCCATGCCGCCGTTGCCGGTGTCCTGCCGCACCCACAGCGAGCCAGCCTTCACTCCACGGTCGGCCATCATCCAAAACGCCGGCCAGAGACCGGGAGCAGTGGGCAGCTTCATTCGCGCCTCAAAATAGCCATAACGCTGTACCCACTTGCCGTAGGTTTCGAGGAAGCCGGCAGCGTGGCCAGTCCGCTTCTCTTTTGGATCGTCGTTGTGGTAGCCGGTCTTCTTATCGTAGCGGAGTTTCACCACGCCGTCACCGACGATCACATTGTCCTTGCTCCAGTGACTCGCCTGGTCCCAGAAGTTGGGGCCATAGATGTTCCATTTTGTGCCATCAATGGTGCGGCCGTTGAACTCGTCGTCGAAGGTCCTGACCCAGTTGCCATCAACTGGAGGGCGCTTGCCCAGCCAATCGGGAATCTGCGCTGCCGGCGCGTCGGCGACTATCGATTCCACAAGCAGCGTCGTCTCCCCTTCATGCTTGGCTGAGATCTTGACAGCGCCGACGGTGTCGCTGGTAAAGTTTGTTCCAGTACCTGGCTGAGCACTATAGAACCCCGGATTGGTGACAGAAACTCCCTTACCGGCCACGGTGGGGATAAAAGAAACCGTGATTTCCTGCTCTGCCCCGGCGGCCAGCGGTGTGGCGGCGGTGACCAGGCCCGTTGGGCCGGTATTGCTGGCCAACTGGACGCTGGGCGTCACCGGCGATTCCCCTTCATTCTTCACTTTGACGCGGACCTCGGTGGCGTCGCGGAGGTCCCAGCGGCCGGCGGGCGGTTTGATGGTCATCATCTGCTCGCCCTTGGCTGCCGGAAAGACGATTTGCACCGACTGGTCAACTACCGACACCTTCGTGCCCTTCGCCTCGATCTGGGTTTCACCGTCGATATTCACGCCCGTGCCGAGCATCATGCCGTTGGCCGGCTTCGTGCGGATGGAGGCGGGATCAACCGGCGGCTTCTCGCCCGCTGAGCCGCCGGCCACGAGCGACTCAACGCGGAACGAAATTGCGTTGTCGGCCTTGCCGGTGAACATGAGGATATTGACCACTGCCTTCGGGTTTAGTGCATAGCCAGGCTTGTGATTGTATTGATGTCCGAAGATCACTTTGATCGTGGCGCGCTCGCCTGGCTTGAGGTAAGTCTGCTCGGTGTTCCACGGATTGTTGTGCCAATTGCCCGCGTTGTCGATGCGCACCGCGAATAAGGCCGCCTTGGAACCTGTGTTCACTACGCGTGCCTCAACGTGGCCGAAGGCCGAGAGATCCCATGCCTTCTGCTCAGCGGGCTTAAGGTTCAGGCCGGGGTATCCGGCCTTGCCTGGCTTAATCGTGATCACCACGCCCGGTGCTGCAGCATCATTGCTTACAGTCGCGCTCACCTGATCGTCCGCCCCGTACTGCGGCGACGCACGCTTTGCCGTGTCAATGGTCTTCAGGTCCAAGAGGTCTTTCGTGGGGGCTTCGGCATGCGCGGACGGAGCAAGCTGAACAGCCAACGCCAGCACGGCAAAACTCAGCAGCAATTGGAAGAAACGCATCGCAAGTCCTTTCATTGGTATCCGACAGGTCCAGTTTCGTTGCGGTCGTCGCAGCAGATGATGATGCAGGGTACTGCAATCAAAAAATCTGCATCTGTCTAGAATACTTCTTTCAGGAAATTCTCGAACTCTGTCCAGGATGCCTTGTCAGCAGCTGTATTATATGCTGCACCTTTACTGTTGTCGTTACCGGCGGCAGGATTGGTGAAAGCGTGCACCGCGCCAGGATAGGCGATGAACTTCATGTCGATACTGGCGGTTTTCATTTCATCCTTAAACGCCTGCACTTCCGGTGCTGGAACAAAAGGATCGTCAGCGCCATGCAGTACGAGGATGCGACCTTTGATATTTTTTGCATCCTCCGGTGTCGGGTTGGAGAGGCCACCATGGAAGGTAACAGTTCCCACCAAAGGCACACCATCGCGCGCCAATTCAAGGGCAGTAGTACCACCAAAACAATACCCCATTACCAGCATTTTTTTTGCATTCACCTGCTTCATAGCAACAAGTGTGTCATAAGCCGCATGGATGTGTGAGCGCAGGAGCGAACGATCATCTTTGTATTTGGTCGCCAACGGCTTTGCCTCATCGACATTGGCGGGGCGCACGCCTTTACCGTAAACGTCGGCAGCAAAGGCGACATAACCTTGCCTGGCCAATTGCTCCGCCTTATCTTTGTCAAACTGCGCCAACCCCATCCAATCGTGGACAATGATAATACCGGGGCGTGGAGATTTTATGGCATCATCGTACGCCACATAGCCTTCCATGAGAGTGCCATCGGCAGATTTATATTCTACCGTTTCAGTTTTAACCGCAGCCGATGCGCTGGTGGCGATGAACATTGATACTCCCAAAGTTAACATTATTATTCTAAGCATTTTCCACCTCGTTATATTTGAGCTAAGACAGTGATAATGTATGAGATAAAGCCTGCCCCTGCAACTATGTTCCTACGCAAGCAAATTGTGACACAAGAACAGGCCATTTAAACAAGTAGCACATCAGGCTATCTCACCGCATCTCAACAATGTGAGGGGTGGTCTTGGGGGTAACTCAAAAATCTATTTTCTCAATAAATAATCATTGTCAGTATGTTATGCGATTTTTGTGAATCCTAGTCCCGATAGATTTTTGTTATTATATTTCATGTGGTTAAATATTTACGTGCTCGTTTTTTTAGGTTCGAGTCTTTGATATGAGCTGTTTTATACCTGCACATCATATCACACCATTTCATGACATCTTAGAATATGTACCCATGTCAGATATCAACCGAGGGCTACTCTACTCCCTGCCAATGATACACGTGGGGACCTGTCGGCGCCGATGCTTTTCAACAGGGCATTTGCCATTGCATCAGTCGTTAGCGAATCACCATGACATTCTTCGAAAGCATGGTTTCCCTCACGGCTCACGCCATAACTAAAAAGTTTGGCCAGACGTTGACAGGAATCGGGATCAAATGCTCCTTTTTTATCGAAAGGCTCGTATCCAAGCGCGGCTAACCCCTTCGACCAGTCATAGCCGTAATATCCTGCGGCATAATCTGACAATGCGCTGGAAAAAGGATGTTGCCAGCGATTTAAGGGATAGGAGCGAATATGGTCTGCAAAGGGATGTTGGAAATCGGCCGATTGCTCTAGTGCCTTGCTGGTCGTGTAGTTTGCGGGATCCATGGTATGAAAGGCAAAATCCCGGCGGCTGTTTTGAATAACTTTAAGCACGTCCCGCTCGGCAAAGAAGTTCTGGGAGCGCTCCATCTTCTCGAACAAATCGTCAGGCAATACTTCGCCGGTCTTAAAATGGCGGGCAAAACTATCGAGGCATTCTTTCTGGTTCGGCCAGTTTTCCATTACCGTTGAGAAAAATTCGGCATAATCTGCGGCCCCGGCCGGACCTTGCAGGGATGGATGAGTGGTATTGGTGCCCAGCAACCCATGCAGGGCATGGCCGCCTTCATGGAAAAGCGTACTCATTTCATCCAGACTGAGCAGCGTCGGTTTGTCTACCGCCGGCTTCAATAAGTTCATGTTCAGCGTGACGATGTTGGGATGTCCCGGTAATTTTTGCTGCATTTGCGACATCCATGCGGCGCCCCGTTTGCTATCATCCCGGGCAAAAAAATCGGCATAGACAATGCCAACGGGCGCTCCTGTCTTATTGTCGGTAACGTCATAGGTCCGCACATCGTCATGATAGCGCGGATAAGTCTTGTTTTCATGGAAGGTCACATCGAAAATACGCTCAGCGGTTTTGAAGAACCCGTTGGTGACATTGTCGAGCGGAAGATATTCAGAAAATTTGTTGGCATCAAAGTCAAACATTTTCTGCCGATAGCGGTTGGCCCAATGGGACAGATCCCAGGGTTTCAGCGTTCGCGGCCCGCCGTTGTTAGCTGCAAATGCTTGGATGGTACGCACGCTCTCCTCGAATTTCGGCAAGGCTTTTTCCGTTACCGCATCCATGAAGGCATTGACGCGGGGCACACTTCCAGCCATGGTTCGTGCCAAAGCATACGCGGCGTAATCGGAATAGCCAAGCATCGTGGCGCGTTCATGGCGTAGTTTCTGGATGTCTTTGGTAATCGGCTCGTTGTCGTAGGGAAGCTGTGTGCCAACGCGGCTGAGCGCCTCGAAAATTTTCTGCCTGAAATTCTGGTTTTCGGCGATTTCAAGCAGCATATCCACCTGTAACCGTTCGGGTATGACCATCCAGCCGGTCTTATGTCCCGCATCCTGCGCATTTTTCCTCAAAGCCGAGACGGTAGCTTCCGGTAGTCCGGCAATATCCTCTATGTTGGTGAAAAGCACGGCTTGCTGTTTGGTGCCTTTATTCAGGTTATCCACGAATGCACTGCAAAGGCCAATCAACTTATCGTCAATTGCCTTGATCCGTTTCTGGCCTTCCGGTGGCAGGAAAGCTCCTTCGCCTTCAAAAGTAAGGGAAAGATTTTTATAAAGCGTTTTATCTTCTGCGTTTGACGGTTTGGCAACCGCTTTGAAACGCTTTGCCAGCGCCTCATCCTGATAGACGGTTTTTTTGAAAGCGGATATTTTTTTAGAAATGCGTTCTTCGGCAGCGACAAGCTCGTCGCTATAGCTTGCCCCCATAAATGTATCCATGACTAATTGTATGCGGACAATATCGATAAACAGCAGGTCAAGCGGCACTACTGTGTTGGCGAAATCAGGCGCTGATGTCTCGCTTTTCAGCGCGGCGAATTTTTTTCCGGCTTCTTCGATAGCTTGGTCGATGGCAGGCTCAAAATGTTCCGTTTTTATTTTATCCAGCGGCGGAACATCATAAGGATTAAGAAGGGGATTGTCGGTTTTCATTTCATACCTCCGGATATGCATATGGGCCTTGCTGGCCAACGAAGTTAATAATTGTTAATATATATACAAAGATACATGTTACAAGCGTAAAATGGCCGTTATGGTTGTTACTCGGATAAAATCCATTTCACAAACTCAGGCTGCGGCAGATTTTTCTCTGTTTTTCGATACTGACGTGGCAAAACGTATCACGGGTGATCATCAAGGCGTATATACGACCACGGTCCGAAAAAGTAAACGCTGACCACAAGAGTGCAAACAGCCAGTTGTTAAATACCAGAGGCAATAAGGCTATTTCACGGGTGACAATGATATAATTTGGATGAGAAACAAAGCGGTATGGGAGTTAATGCTGTGTTCATTTTGTCATATGTTTAAATACTGCTAAAACACTAGTTGTTTTATTAATGACATTTACGGCATTAAATAGCTCTTAATATTACCTATGCCGCTATAAGTCATTGACATGCATATGTATTAATATTGCTAATAATCAATATATTAATATCGATTTGCTTATGGAGGACTGAAAATATTCTAAGCCTGTAGAGAGCCTAATTATATCCCTGTGCCATAACCCAACCTTACCCCAAGTTGGCTATTAGGCTGCTTATACTGCTTAACACTCATTAACACTGTTTATTTTAACAGGAGAGGTGGTATAGTTACTTTGGGAATATTAACACACTCTGACTAGTAGCGTTTTAGAATATTAGCATGGCAGCCACCCGTACAGCAGATGAACAAAAAGCACTCAATGCACGGCTCCTTGATGCCGCAGAAACAGGTGATGTGCCAGCCATTACGCAAGCCCTCAAAGATGGTGCGGATGTTGATGCACGGAATCATTGGCAAAACACCCCCCTGCATGAGGCTGCAAAGGCAGGTCATAATGATGCTGTAAAGGTTCTGTTAGAGGCCGGGGCGGAGGTTGATGCAAGGAATATAAATCAAGACATTCCTCTGCACTGGGTGGCATCCCAATATAATATCCGTGCCATACAAGTCCTGCTTGCTGCTGGCACTGATCCCACATTGATGACCAGAGATGGCTACACAGTTATGGATGAAGCGCGTAAACACAATCAACCAGAACTTGCCAATTACCTGCAATCCATAGTGGATAACACAGTAGACCGTCCGACGCCGAAAGAAGTGGGGCTGGATATGAAGAAACGCAATGCCGCTTTGGGCAAGCCTGTAGTTGGTGCACACACCGCTAAAGCAGTAGCGGGGATGGAAGCGCAGCGGCAAGCAGCCTTAAATGACCCAAGCGAAGGGATTTAGCAGAAAATATGGCACAAAATTTCACACAACAAGCACTCAATGAACGTCTCTTTATTGCTGCCGACCTTGATGATGTGCCGGCCATTAAGCAAGCCCTCAAGGATGGTGCGGATGTTGATGCACGGAATGATAGGCAAAGCACCCCTCTGGACAGGGCTGCATGGTCTGGTCATACTGATGCTGCAAAAGCCCTTTTAGAGGCTGGTGCAGAGGTTAATACATCGAATGGTGCTACCCAATCCACCGCTCTGCACTGGGCTGCATGGAAAGGTAATACTGTGGCCGCCAGAGCCTTACTCGCTGCTGGTGCTGACCTTGCCTTGAAGGACAAGGATGGCAATACACCGATTGACAAAGCACGTAGTCAAAAACACCCCGAACTTGCCAATTATCTGCAATCTATAGCGAATAGCACAATAAAACGCCCTACACCGAAAGAGGTGGGATTGGATATGAATAAGCGCAATGCCGCTTTGGCCAAGCCTATAGTAGGTGAACACACGGCCAAAGTGGTAACGGGGATGGAAGCTCAGCGCCAAGCTGCCTTAAATGACCCGAGCGAGGGGATTTAATAGTATGGCAACCACCCGCACAGCAAAACAACAACAAAAACTCAATGAGCGGCTTTTCAATGCTGCCGAAAAAGGCGATGTACCAGCCATTAAACAGGCCCTCCTTGATGGAGCAATAATCAATGCACGGGATAGTTTTCGATACACCTCCCTGCATTATACTGCACATCATGGCCATACCGATGCCATGAAAGTCCTATTAGAGGCCGGGGCGAAAGTTGATGTACGGGATGGCGAACAAAACACCCCCCTGCACTGGGCTGCACATAATGGTTATGATAATCTCACCAAAGTCCTGCTCGCTGTCGGCGCTGACCTCACCTTGAAGGATAAAGATAACAAGACACCCATTGACCAAGCACGTAAGAAAGGCCAGAGAACGCTTGTCGATTATCTGCAATACATAGTGGATAATCCGGAAAACCGCCCGACGCCACAAGAGGTTGGATTTGACATAAATAAACGCAATACTGCTCTTAAAGCACTAGGTAAGCCTATCACAAAGCCAATAATAGGTGAACATACCGCCAAAGTGCTGACGGGGATGGAAGCGCAGCGGCAAGCCGCCTTAAATGACCCAAGCGAAGGGATTTAGAGCATGGCAAACACTCGCACCGCAGAACAGCAAAATGCACTCAATAAGCAACTTTTAGATGCTGCACATGCAAACAATTTAGCAGGTATTACGCAAGCCCTTAAGGATGGTGCAAACGTTGACGTAGAGGACGAAAAAAAGCTCAACTCTCTGCACAGAGTAGCATGGTATGGCAATACTGAGGCCGTAAAGGTTTTGTTAGAGGCTGGTGCGGAAATCAATGCACTGAATGACTATCAGAATACTCCGCTGCACTGGGCTGCAGCTAGCGGTAACACAGATGTCGCGGAAATTCTGCTTGCTGCTGGCGCTGACCTTACCTTGAAAAATACGGATGGTACAACGCCCAGTCACAATGCGCGTAATAGCAAACATTCGGAACTTGCAGATTATATGCAAGCCATAGGCGATGGAACAAAGCCACGACCTACACCGCAAGAGGTGGGGTTGGATATGAAGAAGCGCAATGCGGCTATGAGAAAGCCTATCGGCAAACACACCGCCAAGGCAGTAGCGGGAATGGAAGCACAACGGCAAGCCGCCTTAAATGACCCAAGCGAAGGGATTTAGGAAATAGAGTTATGTCATTTTTAAAGAATATCTTTGGGGTACAAAAAAAGCGTAATGCCAGCCTCCTCGATGCTGCCAAAAAAGGTGTTGTAGCAGCCGTTAAACAATCCCTGCAGGATGGAGCGGAAATCAATGCGCGGGATGAAGGCAAAAGCACTCCTCTGCACTGGGCTATGGATAGATGTTCTAGTGATGCTACAATAACCCTGTTAGAGGCCGGTGCGGAAGTTGATGCATTAAATGTAAGCCAATATAGCCCTCTGCACTGGGCTGCGCATTATGGTCATATTGCTACAGTGGAAATCTTGCTCGCTGCTGGCGCTGACCTCACCTTAAAAAATGTGAATGGCAAAACACCCATTACCATTGCACGTGATGAAAAACACATAGAACTTGCCAACTATCTACAATCCATAGTGGACGACCCGACAAAACGTCCGACGCCGGAGAAGGTGGGACTGGACATCAATAAGCGCAATACCGCTCTCGAAGCATTGGGGAAACCTATCACCAAGCCTGTAGTGGGTAAATACACCGCCAAAGCAGTAGCGGGGATGGAAGCGCAGCGACAAGCTGCCTTGAATGACCCAAGCGAAGGAATTTAGCTCTCTAGCCCTAGCTATTAAATTCACCGGCTATTACTTTTCGGCCTTTTCAATAACTTTAGATAACTTCAAATCTAGCGCGAGAGCTATTTTCATACAGACTACCAGAGTAGGTCGTCTTTTCCGGCTTTCAATTAAGCTCATGGCACTTCTATGCATTCCCGCTTTAGCTGCAAGTTTTTCATGCGACACCGGCAATGGCGGCATGGAGTTCGATATCATGGAGCACCTAACACGCTGGGGACCTTAACCTAAAAGGTGATAAAGCTAATTTATTATATTAATCAACGTACTGACCCTTAAATGTGAACCGTAGTCCGCCATCAAGCTGATAAATAAGAATAAAATCAGTTTTTTTTCATCTCTAAAAACCCCTCAAAAATACGAAATGATGCACTTATGGTGCAGTAAATGGCATTAAGTATTTACGTGCTCGTTTTTTGGGGTTCGAGTCTTTGATATGAAGCGTTTTATACCTGCACATCATATCACACCATTTCATGATATCTCCGGGTAAGCTGAGTCGATTTATGGGTACTCATTCAAAATCTATTTTAATGAACACGGACTAATCAAGTACGGAAATGAAGTTTCCTTAAAATGGCTTCTGTCCTTGCTGCCCTTGCATCCAGCCATTTCCCTTCCAGCTATCGCTACGCAAAAGTTTTTGAAGGTGGGTTTTTGTTTCTTCCGTACGTTGCGTATACTGCTCACGGGATACAAAGGGCAGTGCGAGCGATTGCATCGCTTGTTCGAGATCATGCCTTACTGCGGTAAAATCCACGCCTTTTTCGGCAAATAGTGCCGCTGCCTCCTGAAGAAAATCATTGGCCGATTCTTTGGTTCCCATGCCTGGTTTTGCAGGGGCGGACTGAACGCCAGTAGCATGGGCAAGTTTTGCCAGCTTTTTAATGCCTTCCGAACCCAGCGTTTCTAATAAATAAGCTGCCACCTGATCGGTAATGAGGATTTTTTTCTGGCATTCTTTTAAAGCTATTTTTCCGTGTTCGCTAAGCTGGCCACTGGCGCGGGGAGTAAGTGTAAACTGGCGATAGAGCAGCGCCTCAAGCGACACATCCACAGATGGGGTTTCTCCTTCAGGGGTATTGGCAACATGTATGGCAGCAACTAGGGTAGCGGCAGAAGCATTGGCATACAGATAGTCTCCCATAATGCGGGAGTTCTCCATGGCTTTTTCTTCATCTGCCGCCAGCGATGCAGCATCGGGTTGCCCATGCGCCGAATGGAATATCCGGGTTTTTCCGGCGAGCATCCTATCAAGGAAACTGACCGGACGCATGGCAGCTGCGAGCATAAACGCCGGTTTATCGAAATTATCCGGGGTGCCCGCTATGCTTTCCAGCATCATTGCTCGACTGCCTTTTATAAATTCGTCAAAGGGTTTGGTAAAGGAAGCAAGATCGGCATTGGCCATCCTGACCGCGCCGATGAGCACTTGTTTCATTTCGTCTGCACTCAGGCGCTGTTGTGTGGGCAATACCTCATTGGCAACATGCAATTGCCCTTCCAGTGATTCAAACTGGAAAGGGATGGTGGCGCGGATATGCGCCATTTCCGCAAGAATATATTTAGCAGAGATGCCTATCGCCTTAGCTTGCTGTATGGCATAGAGGGTGCTTAACAATTCATTCTGCCCTGCGGGCTGCTCTGTTGTGGGGCTTAGGACAATATCATTCTTGCTGCGCTCATTTTCATCCACATTAAATAGCGCCAGCGCGGCCTGGAATAAGGCATCGTTTTTGAGTGCAGGATCGTTCGCAAGGTAAATGGTTTTCCCTTCGCGGCATATATACTGGCCGATGGCTTCTTCAATACCGGGAGCAAAGCCTTTTTTATTATCGCCTTTCACATCCACGTGCTGGCGTACGACATCATGGTAAATGCCCGCCCGAAAACGTACCGCATTGGCCCAGTCCCTGATGGCTTCGCGTCCGGCAATATCATAAAAATGCTCTTCGTCGTGATAGGCGCGGATAGTCTGCCGCCCTGCGTTCCATGCCTCGTAGAATGCCCCTGCAGCACTGTCATGTCCACCAAGCAACCTGCTGGCTTCGTTAAACCTGCGTTTGGCATCCGAGTAATTAACTGCGTTATCGAACATATATTTATTCAATGTGCGTGCCATAGCTTTTGTTGCTGAAAAGCTCGCTTTCAAGGCTTTTCTCATCCCTGCCGTTTAACACGATGATTTTCTTCACCCGCCCCGAATGCAGGACATTGCGGCATTCCCTTGCTTTGATGACCACGCCGCCGGTGAATGTGCCATCGCTGATATATTTCTCCACTTCGCCGGTTTTGACCACGGGAAGGCGGTTTTTTTCTTTATCCATAATGAAGGTATTGGAGCAGAAAATAAGCAGGTCGGTGTTGAGCGCCATGGCAACAGATGATGCCACTTCATCGGCATTTACATTGAAGATGGGCTTGCCCGGCTCCTGCCCGGCACAGACCGGGTTGATAATCGGTATGGTATCCGGACCGCACATGGATTTAAGCTTCTCCGTATCGACGCTCACTACCTCGCCCGTATGGGAATCGGGGAATTTGGTTTTTGCAACGATTAGATTCTGCGTAGCTCCGCTAGTGCCCATCGGCTTGATATCGACTCCCAATTTTTTCGTTTCATCTTCAAAAATCTGGAGGATGTACGTATTCAATTCCGACAGGCAATCGGAAACCACCCCGACCGCCTCTTTACTGGTGAAACGCACGCCATCATGTTTGGTATAGGGGATACCACGATCATCCAGTGCGTCGTCAATCTGGTCGCCGCCGCCATGGACAAGCACCACGTTAGCGCCCGCCAGCTTTAGTTTGACGGCCTGCCTGATAAGGGAGCGCAGTGCTGGTTCATCACCCACGACTTTGCCGCTGAATTTAATCAGCACCGTGCGGTCTTTGTATATTTTTGAATAATCGACTGACTCCCGCGCCAAAAGCCGCTTTGTGTGCGACATTTTTCCGGAAGATTTATCGTCTGTCTGTGGATCCTGATGTGTCATACCTGCCCATAATATTCTGATATCGTTTTTAGGATTTCTGTCTTTTTCCTTATCCAGAAGGCCGGTTTCGACTGAGTCTTCACCAAAGTAATGCACTGCCGTTTCACGTATACGGGCAAAGGTTTCGTCTTTCACAAATCCTTTCCACGCTTCTATGTAGGCAGCTTCATAGCGCTTAAACATTTCATTCTGCCGCTCTCGCGGGAATGCCTTAAGCAACGCCAGTTCTGAAGCATGCTCTTTTTGTTCGAAA
>Ga0207080_1008_pt1 | contig 52257 bp, 56 predicted proteins | sample Alteio_BWMinHeat_58_FD_153532 | JGI IMG/M metagenome (GOLD analysis project Ga0207080, IMG submission 153532) | Enriched cells from forest soil in Barre Woods Harvard Forest LTER site, Petersham, Massachusetts, United States -... | ecosystem: Environmental > Terrestrial > Soil > Temperate forest >...
GCGATGACGATTCTGGGGGATGTTTTTCCACTAACTCACGTTTAAGAAGGTTGCAAAAAACTTCTTGGTACGGACGCTCCCATAGTTCTCAAGCGCTGAATGGAGAGTTGATCTATCCATTGAAAATGCTTTCTGTTTAACGCGCTCAAAAACTTGGACTCTATCTTCAGCAAGCTTATCAGCATTATCAACAAGATCAACGAGCAAAAATTCAGGGGTGATTTGCTCAGGGAAAAAATGTTTCATAACAAAGCGAAATGACCGGTTTCCTAATTTAAAGGATCCATGACGCTTATGGTTATAAACAACAGTCTCATTATAAAGTTGAGTCGTTCCAACGCCTAACGCATTGTAAAGACTGGGCGTCATGAGAAGAAATCTAGAATCCTTTAGAAAGCCTTTTACAAGGGCCCCATCATCTGGAGGCGTTTTCCCAAAGGTCGTCTCGATGGGGAAGTAATAAAGTCCACCTGAGAGTTTGAGGAGAGTATGATCTTTCTGCAGCAGATTCAAATGGCGATCGACAGCATTGGACCATTTTAAAAGGTCAGACCTTCTATAAACGTGCCCAGGACTTAGATGCTTCTTAACTTCTTGCAATGCACTCATTTTCATCTCCATACTGATCAGTATAGTTGATTTTGAATAAAAATGCAAGTTTTTTCATTAAAATTTCATGCAGATTTTTTATTTCGGCGACAATATTTATGCCTTAACAACCTATCTCCCTACCCAAAGAGCTACCATTTGATTTAATCATTCATATATGATACATTGTGATAAATAAAGAATCATTAATAGGTCATTAATAATGAAATCGCGTGCTATTCCAACTCTTCCCTTACGAGCCGACCGTGCGTTGCGCAAATTGGGACAAGATCTTAAAGATGCAAGGCGGAGACGTCGCATTCCAACGGCGATTATGGCTGAAAGGGCGATGATTAGCCGCAGTACACTCGCTCGCGTTGAAAAGGGGTATCCAGAAGTTTCCATGGGGATCTATGTCACCATCCTCTTTCTTTTAGGGCTTGAACAAAAACTATCTGATCTTGCTGATATTCGCTTTGATGAGGTTGGCCTTGATCTTGAGGAAGAACGTCTTCCCCAACGCATACACCTTTCAAAAAGACCTAAGAAGGAGAGGTCTGATGAGTGATAGAACGGTTTTTGTCTATGTTGATTGGGAGGAAAAGTCTCATTTCATAGGGCGTCTCTTTGCCAGAAGCCGGAAGGGTCGAGAGAGCGCTAGCTTTGAGCATGATGATTTGAGTCTGGCACTTTCAATTTAGGTGCGCGATTGGACTCAGTACCCATTTCAGAAGAACACTAGGAAAAACGCGATAAGATGATCCTGAAATACGGCAAATAGAAAGCTGGATAAGTAAGGGCGGTAGAGTTTACGAAATTCAATGGAGAAAAGCTCAATGAAATGGCTCCATGTTAATGGCGTCGACAATGTCGACGTCTTGTTAAAGTGATACTCAACCCCCTAGAGAAAAAAAGTTATGCAAAACTATGTAAATTAATGTAGATGCCATGGGACACTCATGGGACAGTTGGGGGCAAAAAACGGCAACAAACCCACATAAGCAGTAACAAAGAAAAGCGCACAACACATTGATTTCATTGACATACTTTATTAACGTTTGTTATCAGTTAATCATTTCCACCGTCTCGAAAACCGTTGTGCACTAACGTGTACCGTGGGTTCGAATCCCACCCCCTCCGCGTGTTTCTTTTTACGAGCTTCCCTCTTCTGTTCAGGGTTAAAAAAATTGATTTATCTCTAAGTGTCAGTACCTAGCAATTAGTCTCATAAAACGAACGTTTAATGAGGCTGCTTTTTGGGTAAAAGCGAAACAAGGTATTTCCTCACAAAATTTGCCTCATTAACTCATCTCATTAATCAAAGTATCATTAACTCATCAAAGGGGGGGTTATTGAGACAAAAATTTTAAGTTATCTCTGATATGGATACCCATGGTATTAAAATACGGTAATGGCTCCATGAGAGCGAACCTTTGAAGAGATCTCCAGATTCGCCACACAGTGTGTGGTGAATTGCTGAGTGATCAGAAGGTGTATCAATAAGATCAAATGATAGAAGCTACTCACGGCATCTCGTCGAAGTTAGCCTCTATTGAGAATGTTTCTCAGAAGTGTTATTCTACAAAAGATATCGCAAAATGCGTCTTAAGTGACAAATAATACCACAATGGGTGTTATCGAATCGAGTTAAGGAACAAAAATGCTCGTTAATCAATTCCCAGAAATTTTTCTCTCAAACAAAGAGATTGCAAATAGGATTGCTCGAGAACTCAAGAAAGGCAACATCCGCAAAATAGGTCCTCGACTGTATACAACAAACCTTAAAGATTCTCCTGAATATATCATCAAGAAGCATTTATGGGTTATCGTTTCTGAATATTTTCCTGATGGGCTTATTGCTGACAGAACAGCTTTGGAAAACGCACCCGCTACAGATGGATCTGTATTTTTAATATCCCAAAGGAAAAGAGATGTACTGCTCCCTGGCTATACACTCAAGCCGAGAATCGGAAGTCCAGCCCTGCCAACTGATTACCCTTTTATTGGTCATCTTAAAATTTGTTCCCAGGCTCGTGCTTTCTTAGAAAACATGCAGGCCTCACGGACGCGATCTGGTAAGGTTTCGCGAACACTGTCCCAACACGAAATTGAAGAGAAGCTTGAGAGAATTTTAGTTGGTGGTGGGGAAAAGGCCCTTAGTAAACTGAGGGACGAAGCAAAAACTCTGTCCCTCACCCTTCATCTTGAAGATGAGTATAAAAATCTAGATAAGCTTATCGGTGCGCTTCTGGGAACAAAAGAAGCAGCATTACTGTCTGAAATCGCAATCTCTCGCACAAAAGGTCATCCTTATGATCCTAAGAGGATAGATCTTTTCCAAACCCTTTTTGCTGCCTTAAAAAAACTGGCTCCTCAAAATCTGTTGCGGCTAAACCCATCAGAAGAGGCAAAGACAAATTTGGCGTTCTTTGAGGCCTATTTTTCGAATTTCATTGAGGGAACAGAATTTGAAATCACCGAGGCAACAGATATCATCTTTAAGGGTCGTTTGTTCCCTGAAAGACCTGAAGATGCTCACGACATATTAGGAACCTACCAGATTGTTTCCTCAATCGAGGAAATGTCTAAGTCATACGCTAACTTTGATGAATTTATCTCCCTCCTCATGGATCGCCACTTTCAAGTTATGACGAGTCGAGTGGATAAAAAACCTGGAGAGTTTAAAGACAGAGTCAACAGGGCGGGGAGTACGACTTTTGTCGATCCCGAACTGGTTATGGGTACACTTCTCAAAGGCTTTGAGATGATGAGAAGTTTAGAAGTTCCCTTTCAGCGAGCTGTTTTTGTCATGTTTCTCATTGGAGAAGTTCATCCCTTCCTTGACGGAAATGGTCGACTATCCAGAATTATGATGAACAGCGAGCTTATAAGAGCAAATGAATACCCCATCATAATTCCCATTATCTATCGTAATAATTATTTATCAGCCCTGAAGGCGTTGAGTCATAATGGGATTTGTGAGCCTCTTATCAGAACGATGGATTTTGCTCAAAGATATGTAGCCTCGATTGATTGGTCTGACTTTGATAAGGCAACCGAGCAGCTGACACGAACCCATGCCTTTCTTGACCCCAACACGGCTGATTTAGAGGGAGTTCGCTTGCGAATAGAATAAAAGTTGTGTCCATTTTGCGAGATTTCGTAACATAATCGTAACCATTCACCAAAATCGGTCGACTCATTGGATATGCACGGGTCAGTATAAATGACATCTTTTATAGCCTATTACCGTGCATCTTTAGATGCGTCTGGTAACTATTCTTCAACCAACAATAGAAATCTCTCATGATCAGCTAACTCATCTTTCAATTCATCTTGTGCTTTTTTAAGTGCATCGACTTGTACCATTAGTCCTTGACGTTCATAACGCTTACGAGCACGGCTCCATTCGACAACAACCAAATGTGTGGGGCTATATTTCTTAGTACGTCGTGTTAACTTTGTATTTCCACTGGCCAGAAAAACCAAATCCTCGAAACCTGCGCATTTGAAACAAAGCCCGTCTGCCCCTTCCTTATAGATGACACACCCTTTGCCCAGTTCCTTGTGACACCTGGAGCACTGAGAAGGTTTCTTTATGACAAAAGCGACAAGCTCTGGTTGTTTTTCAAGCTTTTCCTTAACTTTTTCTCTTTTCTTCTCTGTCAAAAGGGGAGAGATGTAGTGAGTCATATAAGCTCCCTCAATGGCAGGATCGCCAGATTTACTAAATTGCAGCGCTCTTTTGGGGCCTCGCGTCTTAGCGAGATATACGGTTTTGCTGGGCTTCAAACCCTTACCCAAAGCCCAACTTCTGAAACACTTCATCGCAAAGCTAATTTTGGCTAAATTACCTTGAATCATTCCTTCAATATTAGGTTTTCTACCATTTTTCCAATCTTGTATGTGGACACCTTGAAGCCATCCCATACCCATAAAAACATCCAGTGCGCTTACGTACTGCCTATGATATAAAGCCGATTCTGCAGCTTGAATAACACGTTTTTTGATCTGTTCCCGATTACTCATGTCACCCTCTTGCTTCATTTGAGGTAAAATAATTTCTTGGTAAACCACAGTAGCAAATCATCATCTAAAATAAAAGTGTCACGTAATTTAAGGGGTTAGCTAAAGTTCTGATCTTGGCCTTGCCCTAATCCCCCAAATTACATTAGTCTTTGATACTTGAACAAGTTCCAAATGTTAATGAAGGCCATCCCATGATAAAAAGAAAAACAAAGAGACAAACACAACCTGAATATTTTTTCCTCAGCATCATCGTGGAGAAGTATACCCTCGCCATTAAAGCATCCATTAACCATGAGATCCATGAGGAAAAGAAAAGAGATGGCGACACGAAGGTATATAATTTGGGGACATGCTTGAAATTGTATGGGCGCTGCACTTATCCTGAAGAAAGCCGTGATGAGCAATATCACTTTACTATATATGGTTCACCCAGTCAGGAATATGAATTCTCAAGAACACTTAATGACTGCCACGTCATGGAGAATTGGACGAAATCCTACTCCACCAAACAAGGGATGTCGAAGCCAGTGTATAATGTTCCAGAGGGATTACCTGGAATGATCCAACTTCGACGACGGTCAGAGCCATGGCTGGGTTGGCTTTCTCTGCCATCACAGACAGTTACAGATATGATAGTTATTCTGTCTCATGATGTCCCGCATTATATAGACCTTCATCTTCTTCGTCGAGAAAGAAGCTATCATATTAGAGGATTTACCCTCCAAACTTCAGATCCTAACGAAGAGTGATTTATTTGTCTGAATCAGGAATAGTATTGCACTCACTCCCATTGGTTATTTGGATACCTTAAAGGATTCCTTGGTGGAGAGTCGATTGGGAGCATAGAGTTCTTGAATTTAAGAACTAGAGATAAGCCCCGGGCATCTTCATAAAACTCCGGCAAAGGAAACCCCTCATCCTTACAAGCATCGATCATTCTGCTTATACCTTCGCCTTTCTTGTCAATGAGTCCACAGATATGAAACACATCCGCTATTAGGCTATTTCGAGGGTATGATTTATGGTTATCTGGGAGGTCTGAGATTGTCAGCTCTGACGGTAAAGCCCCACTTGTCGTAATTTCTATGCGATCATTATAGATCGCAAACCTAGAACGGTAAGACCTAAACGAATAGTCGCGATGCACAAGAGCATTGGTAATAGCTTCTCTAACTGCTATGGCAGGTAATCGCGGTGTCTCAATGGGTAATGGGTCGTCTGCATCAAGAAACTCTGGTATGGCCAAATACCGTCCGGCATAATGGGTGGCTTCTGATAAGATTCTAAAGGCATTGCCGTAGAAGCATTGATTATCAGTTATTGTGTCCACTATGCTGAGGCCCATGAAACGTGCCATCATGATATTAAGCTGCTCTACCCAATGCTTATCTCGTTTAGCAAAAAGTATGACTGCAGCATTTTTGATGCGCCCCGTATCTAACAGATTCAGCCTAGCGAGTACATCCGGAATTGACTCTTGAAGGGAAGCTTTAGGTAAGCGGCCCAGCTCGACGCCTTTCTGTACGACACGTAAAATTTCCTCGTGATCCAGATCATCTACCCCATAATCGAAAGCAAATTGCTCAATATCCATCTTTTACCTCGTTTCTAATCCTATATTTTTAAAGAATGTATCTATTATCAGATTTATCAAAGTGCTTCATAGCTCTGTTTGAGCCCTAAATATCGTGCCAAAGCATCCGGGTAAAGCTTATTACTTTTCTCAAGCAAGAACCATCAAAAAAGACTGTCGACCAAGGTCTTGATGCCATTCAATCTTGTCGTATAAACCTCAACACTCTTTCGCCCGTGTTGGCGCTTTCATTTACACCGCTATCTTTTATATCGCCGCCGATAACCGCCGATAAGTTTTAACGTGGTTTCACGAGTAAAAACCAGATTGTTCCTCGCTATTTTAACGATAGAACCCCGTGGAACAGTCCATCGTTGGATTCTTGGGGTTTGAGCTCAAAGACATAGAGCCACGAGCCGAGCACTTCCGTACAAAAGTATTCGCCGGGGATGAGCTTCACATATAAATATTTGATACCCTTATGTTCACCAAACTCCCTCATTCTCATATAAAGATCTCGATAAAAAAGGGCGCAAAAGGCCTCAAAGTCTGGAAATAGTTTCTCATTATCAAGATGGAGGTAGGCGTTACACGTCCAAACCTCCCCTTTGAGAGAGGAAAGGATGTGCTTGCTCAACAATGTGTGGAGGCTTGAGATCTTGTTCTTAAGAAGAATCGCCCCGCCGTAGATGCCTTTTGCCTCGTGTTGCATCAATATATAAGTTGCTTGCTTTGTCTGAGAAAAGGCCTTCTTGAGTTCCTGATTATTATGGATGGACTCTAGAAATAAATGAGTTAGAGGCTTGTGATCGTCGTGGTCTTTTGGCTCAATAACTTGAAACATGGGGTCTCCCTTCCCGTACCTTGAGAAAATGAAGAAGGCACTACCACCACACTCCTGTCTTCATTTTCTACATGATATTATTAGATTATATTTAAGCGTACCAACAATAATTAAAAAAACAAAGTACCATAAAAAGAAATCAGAGGATTTCTTGTTGGGTATAATAGATTTTCTTTCTCAAGTGAAAAGAATTGTTTCGACATAACTGTCATGCTTTTTAAGAATGAGTGTTATAGTCCTTTGAAACACACCAAAATAAGCGTATAGTTAATAAAAAAAGCAGGAGGTCTATTTTCATGATTAAAAGTATACTTGTCGCTCTTGATGAGTCAAAATCGAGCGAATCAGCGAAGATACTGACGCTTCAGCTCGCAAAGTCATATGGTGCAGCTGTTACGGGAATTGGGGTTTTGGACGAGATGTGGATTTCAACGCCAGAGGCCATTCCTTTGGGAGGCGCTGCCTTTAAGGCTGAGCTGGATGAAAAGCTCATGAATGATGCGAAGAGAGTCGTTCATAAGCTTGAAAAGACTTTTGCTGAGGATTGCAAAAAGCAAGGAATAACGGGAGCTGTCATTGATACATCGGGGATTCCTTCTTCTGAAATCGAATATTTTACGACAGAACATGATGTGCTTGTTATCGGGAAGGACGCAGACTTTCACTCCAGCACGACCGTTGAGACAGCCGTATCCGTAAAGCAGCTTATTAAGGAGTGTCCACGGCCTGTTATTGTAACAAGTCCGACGATTCCCAATCAAAACGGCTCTGCTGTACTTGTGGCCTATGATGGCACATTTGCTGCCTCAAGAGCTCTTCACATGGCTCTATTGCTTGGGATATTTAAAGGAAAGACGGCTCACATCGCAAGTGTCAGTGGAAACGAAAATGAGGCAAAAGATTGCGTGGCGAGGGCTGCTAAACTCTGTGAAAACCATGGCGTGAAGGCTCGCATGCATTCTTTGGTCACGTCAAAAAAACCTGCAGAAGCCCTTGTTGAATTGTCGAATGATCTTAAGCCATCCTTGCTTGTCATGGGGGCTTATGGCCATAGTGGTTTGGCGTACTTCTTCTCAGGGTCTTGTGCGAAGGATCTATTAAAATCAACGGATATCCCGATATTTGTGTATCATTGAGGGTAGATAATATCTGTGTACACAAAAAAAACCCATCACATCAACGTCATTGTTGAGCCCGCGTTCCTGGAGGATCAATCTCTTCCTTCGGATAATCACTATGTGTGGGCGTACAGTGTTTGGATTGAAAACCAAGGAGCGGAGACGGTTCAGCTTCTTAGTCGCACATGGAAGGTTCGTGATGCGAACGGCATGGTCCATGAGATCAAAGGGGAGGGGGTTGTTGGAGAGAAGCCCTTTATTGCGCCCGGTGCTGAGTATCATTATACGAGTGGCACACCCCTTACGACACCTTCCGGCATCATGGAGGGGACCTATCATATGATCACCCAAAAGGGCGAGCATTTTGATGTTGAGATTCCTGCGTTTTCCCTGGATAGCCCTTATGAGACGGCAGTGATGCACTGAAGTTGACAGCCTTCGATTTTGTATGTACAATCAGTATACAAAATGGAGGAAGAAATGAAGTCGTCTCAAGCAAAATCAAAGTCCCCTCGTGATGTGGTCATTAACCTCAGAGCAAAGCAAAGTCAGCGCAATCTTATTGATAGGGCTGCTGAGTCCTTAGGAAAGAGCAGATCTGATTTTTTGCTGGATGCCGCTTGCAGTGAAGCAGAGAATGTTTTGTTAGATCAGCGAATCTTTTATTTAGACGACGCGCAATATAAGGTTATGATGGATCTCCTGAATGCTCCTCCCCAAAAGAATGAAAAACTTCAAGCTTTATTTGCTAGAAAATCACCATGGGAACAATAATAAAACGACCTTTCCCTTTACAAGCTGATCACATGATCAAGGAGTTTGATTGTGGTCATGAAGATTTAAATGTGTGGTTTATGAAAAGAGCATTAGTCAATCAGCAAACGGGTGCCTCAAGAACGTTCATCACAACCTTCGATGATAAAGTCGCAGGCTATTATGCCCTTGCAACCGGTCAGCTGGATCATAATTTCGCAACAGGAAAAGTAAAAAGAAACATGCCGGATCCGTTGCCAGCACTTATTCTTGGAAGACTCGCCGTAGATGTAAAATTTCAAGGTCAAGGATTTGGAAGTGGTTTATTCAAAGATGCTGCTCACAGGACAATTTGTGTTTCGGAATATGTCGGTATACGCGCCTTAATAGTCCATACCGTGTCAGAGGAAGCGAAGAATTTCTATATGAAATATGGCTTTTCTGAATCGCCTCTTCATTCTCATACGCTTATGATACTTGTCAAAGATCTCAGAATGAACTGTGGATTTAGTGAAAAATTGACGACAGCAATGATCGCATAAGAAGAACTTGCGCATGTTTGCATTTTCTTAAAGATGTGCAATTCGACTCTAACTTCATCGTTTTTTCACCTTTTCTATGATAGACTTCAGGGAAGGGAGAGATGCGAATGAACCAACAAGATGTCTTTAAAACCTTAGAGTTGCACGTCGACAAGGGCAGTATTGTCTCAACGTCACCTATTGATGGCGCGCTCTTGGGAAAGGTCCAAGAAAACACTCCCCAAGATATTCAACAGATGATTACAAAAGCAACAGCTTGCTTTAAGGAATGGCGGCTTATCCCTGCCCCAAAAAGGGGTGCGCTTGTTCGCCTGTTTGGTGAGGAGCTCCGGAAAAATAAGGAAGCACTGGGAACCCTTGTCACACTTGAGAATGGAAAGATTCTTCAGGAAGGACTCGGTGAAGTTCAAGAGATGATTGATATTTGTGACTATGCAGTGGGTTTGTCCCGTCAGCTGTATGGCTTGACCATTGCATCAGAACGCCCAGGACACCGGATGATGGAAACGTGGCATCCGTTGGGACCCGTTGGAGTGATTACACCGTTTAACTTCCCTGTGGCAGTCTGGGCCTGGAACTTTGTACTGGCAATTGTTTGTGGTGATCCAGTGATATGGAAACCCTCAGAAAAGACGCCCTTAACGGCTCTCGCTTCGGCAAATTTATTTGAACGTGCCGTGAAGGCTTTTGGCAAGGCGCCGCAAGGACTTCTTCAGCTTGCCTTTGGATATCAAGAGGTGGGAGAGATGCTGGTGAATCCCCCCCATCTTCCTCTCATATCCGCGACAGGAAGCACGGGAATGGGGCGAGCGGTAGGAGAGGGGGTTGCCCGTCGTTTCGGTCGTTCCTTGCTCGAATTAAGTGGAAATAACGGCATGATACTCGCGCCTTCTGCTGACCAGGAGCTCGCGATGCGGGCGATTGCTTTTGCGTCCCTCGGCACAGCTGGACAGAGGTGTACAACCCTAAGACGCCTTTTTGTTCACACCTCAATCCAAGCCCAAATAACGCATCGTCTCAAACACATCTTTGCGAATGCCGTTGTTGGCAATCCGCTGGAGGCTGGAACCTTAATTGGTCCTCTCATTGATAAAAGAAGTTATGAGGATATGCAGAAAGCCCTGGAAGTCGCTCGAGTTCAAGGGGGAGTCGTTCAGGGTGGTGAGAGGGTCTTAACGGATAAATACCCTGAAGGATATTATGTTCGGCCTGCCCTTGTTGAAATGCAAAAGCAAACAGAGATTGTAAAAACAGAGACTTTTGCTCCAATCCTATATGTCATGCCTTACACAGATTTTGACAAGGCTCTCGCACAACACAATGACGTTTCCCAAGGATTAGCCTCGTGTATCTTCACCAATGACGTTCGTGAAGCTGAGATTTTTCTCTCAAGCCGAGGCAGCGATTGCGGCATTGCAAATGTGAACATTGGCCCCAGTGGCGCTGAAATTGGGGGCGCTTTTGGGGGTGAAAAAGAAACAGGCGGTGGCCGTGAATCTGGGTCAGATGCCTGGCGCAATTATATGAGACGGGCAACCAACACCATTAATTATTCCCATGAACTCCCCCTTGCTCAAGGGATTCGATTTGATGTGGGGGACGCATGAGTTCATTTAACTGGCAAGATCCCTTTGACGTTGAAGATCAGCTGACAATCGAGGAAAAGCTCATCCGCGATACGGCTGCAAAGTATGCGAGTGATAAGCTGATGCCGCGAATTCTAGAGGCAAATCGTCATGAAACATTCGACCCTCAGATATTTAAAGAGATTGGAGAGCTTGGATTTTTTGGGATGACAATTCAAGGATATGGATGTGCCGGCAGTTCTTATACCTCATACGGTCTGATTGCACGAGAGTTAGAAAGAATCGATTCAAGTTACAGATCCTTATTTAGTGTTCAATCATCTCTCGCGATGAATGCAATCTATAAGTACGGAGATGAGTCCCAAAAACAAAAGTATCTCCCCGCCATGGCAAAGGGTGACTTAATTGGGTGTTTTGGACTCACGGAGCCCGGCCATGGATCCGATCCTGGGGCCATGGAAACTCACGCAAAAGCGCGGGCAGGGGGGTGGATCTTAAATGGGGCAAAAATGTGGATTACAAATAGTCCCATTGCTGATGTTTTCATTGTGTGGGTAAAGCTTGAAGGGAATATCCAAGGGTTTGTTCTGGAGAAGGGAATGGAAGGGCTAACAGCGCCTAAGATTGAGGGAAAATTTAGTCTTAGGGCCTCACCAACCGGGGAGATTGTCTTGAATGATGTTTTTGTAACGAAGGACAATCTTCTGCCGAAAGCACAAGGCCTTAAAGCTGCTATGGGGTGCCTCAATGAGGCACGTTATGGTATTGCTTGGGGATCACTGGGCGCTGCCGAGTACTGTTGGCACCATGCTCGTGAGTACGTTCTGGAGCGTGAGCAGTTTGGGAAACCTCTCGGGGCGAATCAACTCATTCAAGCCAAACTTGTGAATATGCAAACGGATATATCCCTCGGTCTTCAAGGGATTTTAAGGGCTGCCCGTCTGAAAGATCAGGGCACGTGTCCGCCAGAGCTGATCTCCCTTCTCAAAAGGAATAATACGGAAAAAGCTCTGAAGGTTGCGCGTATAGCCCGCGATATGCTAGGCGCCAACGGAATCTCTGATGAATATCATATCATCCGCCACATGATGAATCTTGAGTCCGTGATTACCTATGAAGGAACCTACGATATTCATACCCTTATCTTAGGAAAAGCTCAAACAGGGATTGGTGCCTTTACAACTTCTTAATTTATTTGTGTTATATTGTATTCATGAAAGTTTTCGATTATATAATCGTCGGAGCAGGTTCTGCGGGCTGTGTGTTAGCAAATCGGCTGACTGAGGATCCCAATTGTAACGTTCTATTGATTGAAGAAGGCCCTGTTGACCGCAGTCGACTCATTCATACTCCCGCCTATGTTTTGTTTTTATTAAGGCACCCTCGTCTTGCATATCATTACTATACAACACCACAAGTTCATATGAAGAACAGGCGTCTCTATTGGCCTCGAGGGCGGGTTCTTGGGGGGACGAGCTCTATCAACGGCATGATTTATATGAGAGGAAATTCAAAGGATTATGACGACTGGGCCGCATTAGGAAATGAGGGATGGACTTATAAAGAGGTTCTCCCTTATTTTAAAAAGGCTGAGAATTTTGAAGAGAGCGAGTCGCCCTTTCATGGCATCGGTGGCCCTTTAAACGTTACAAAAAATCATTATATTTCTCCCCTCTCCGAACCATTTTTGAAGGCGTCCGAACTCAATGGATACGCAATTAATCCTGATTTTAATGGAAAAGAACAAGATGGTTTTGGAGCCTTTCACGTGACGTTAAAAGAGGGGGAAAGATGCAGTTCCGCAAAAGGGTATCTTACGCCGACTCACCATCGCCCAAATCTAAGGGTGATGACGGGTACAAAGGTTTTAAAAATTCTCTTTGAAAAGAAAAGAGCTGTGGGAATTCAATACGTGGAGGATAAGGAAACAAGAGAAGCTCGGGCAAGTGAAGAAATACTCCTCAGTGCGGGCACCATTTCGTCTCCCCATTTATTGATGCTGTCCGGTATTGGTGATAAGGACATGCTTGAATCTAAAGGAATAAAGGTTGTACATCATTTGCCCGGCGTGGGAAAAAACCTTCAAGACCATTTATTTGTGCATCTTGATTACCATAATAAGACGAAGGAATCTGTTCCCGGATATCGCGGCTTTCTAAAATTAATCTTTGAGTATTCTCAGTACAAGCTAACGAAATCGGGTTATTTAACAACGAACTACGTTGAGTCAGGAGGATTCATAAAATCATCTCCTGATTTGGACAGGCCCGATATTCAATATCATTACTTCAATGGTGTTGGGGATCCGAATGCGCGTATTCCTCATTTATATCTAGGCTATGGCGCCTCGCTTGCTCCAGGGATTGTTCAACCTTTCAGTCGAGGTGAACTGACGCTTAAGGACAGCAATCCTTTAAGTAAGCCGTTGATGAATCCTAATTATCTATCGGATCCAAGAGATATGGAATCTTTTGTGAAGGGTGTTCAAATCGGACGAGAGATTATGATGAATAGTCATGCCTCCAAACATTTTGATTATGAAATGAGTCCAGGCACCAAAGTGAGGTCAGATGAAGAGATTCGAGAGTTTATTCGAAGGAAAGCCGAAACCCTCTATCATCCCGTTGGAACGTGTAAAATGGGTACTGATGACATGAGTGTTGTCGACCCCACGCTTAAAGTTCACGGGATAAAGGGTCTTCGGGTCGTGGATGCCTCTATCATGCCGAATATTGTAGGGGGAAATACGAATGCCCCAACGATGATGATCGCTGAAAAGGCGGCTGACATGATTAAGGACAAGTCCAGCTAACAGACTTACTTGCTTGCACCTTGAGCTACTGAATTGTATAAAACAATCAAGTGCCCGTAGCTCAGTAGGATAGAGCACAAGGTTCCTAACCTTGGGGTCGGAGGTTCGAATCCTCTCGGGCACACCAGTGTTTCACAGGGTTTTTGAGAGTAGCCCAAAGGGGGAAAATAGTCCGGGGGAGCATATGGGGAGCAAAATTGAAAAAGTCGGGTCTCATAAAGTTTTTTCTCTTTTCTTGGCCATTTTAGTTGAACAGCATGTGAACTAATATCCGATAAAGCTTGCACAAAATCCTGCTGCCTAACAGCTTCTTATAAAACTCGCCCTTCAAGACTTCAACGGCATGAACCATAATTAACACTTATCCTTGTGCTGCTTAAAGCTCTGTGGATTTGGGTCTTCGCTGATGAACTTTAAAATTGCCTTCGCGCACTCAAAGGCAGATGTATGGGTAGTATCAACTGTCATATCATAAGACCTCTCAGGTGTGTGAACACGTCCAATTTGATCACGGCCCAAACCAAGGGCTCGATCCCCTCGAAGAATTTCTCGCTCTTGCAGAGTCTTTAAATCACACAGGACTCCAATAAAATAGACCGTATGGTGTTTGAGGGCTTGCACATAACGTTTCAAACTTTCATCTCCAAAGAGAACCTCATCCAGAATCAAGTCGTGCCCTCCGTCGGCAAGGGTTTGAATAACCTTAGGAACTGTTTTAACGATGGCTTGTCCGTAAGCACCATCTTCAATCCGCATCAAGGGACCAAGATCATCGTGTTCGGGAATAAAATGAAACCCTTGATCCGCCTTATCACCAAACCCTACGTACGCTGCGGGCATCATCTGAAAGAAAGTGTCGATACCAATCAAAAGCCACGGCCTTTCAGAGAGAAATTGAAGAGCCAGTGCAATGGTTGATTTACCCGCAGAGGAGCAACCGTTAAGGAAGATGATCATGAGTGAACCTCTTAAGTTTGGCTAAAGGTGTTTGAATGATAAGCTTTCGCGCCATTTTTTGTAAAGCTTCATATGTCTTTAAACAGAGATTAAACTCCAAAACGCATTAGGGGAGGCTATACGGAACCCAGGCCTTTATACCTCAGAGACTTGTTGATAAAGCTCAATCATTTGTTTGTGACAATCCTCATAAGCCTCACAAATACTTTGTCCCCATTTTGTAACCAAATCTGCATGTGACGATGGGTTGTCGGCTTTGATAATATCTTGGACAGTCAGCCACTGCGGCTGTTTTCTTTGCAAAACTGGCGGCCACTCTCTTTTTATCTTCGTCGCATTTCGTATAAATGATAAGACTTCCTCTTTGCTAGCGATTTGAGAAATTGATAAATAAAGCGCAATGAGATGAACATTTGCTGACTGCCTCGCTCTCCGATCCTCTTTATTCCCAATGTGTTGTGCACCATAAGCATCACATGTAATGCGATGAACTTTAAAATAATCAGGATCGCTGTATTCCTTTACAAGAATGCCGCCGAAAACCTCCCAACACTCGGCGATCGCCCCAATGTAGGGATGGGGAACATGATCATCCGTCGTCTTTTGAGATTCAGCTAAGCAGCCAAAACACTTTTTCATCATTTTCTTACCCTACAAACCGGAACGATCGATAAGCTATCCTGGTGAAAAGGGCTCATCTTATCATCGCCATAAACAGCACTGACCTCAAATCCAGCTTGCTCAAGAAGTCTCATAAGTTGGTCATAGGAGGTAAACTTTAATCGAATTTGCGTTAGTGTGTCCTTGTTTTTCCAAACTCGTTTTGTGGCGTAGGTTACGATCTGTTGAGATGCATCGGCTTCTTGTTTCCCATAGACTTTAACGTCATTCCCGATAGGATCTTGGAAGCTGTGCCAGTACTCAAATTCATGAGAGGTGTGGTGGTCGGACTCACGGGGATTGCGAGTATTGAAGACAAACAGTCCTGTGGGTTTAAGGTGCCTTCTTACACACTCCAGCATCTGCAGTTGATCTGCTTCTGTCAGCAACGCTTGAAAGGTATTGCCCGCCATTAAGATCAAATCAAAAGTTTGAGGGAGCTGGAAGTGACGGACATCTCCGTGAACCCATTCGATGGGAAGGCCGTGACTCTTCTTGCTTGCAAGTGTGAGCATGGGTTGAGAAGCATCAAGCCCAACCACTTTCAAGCCTTTTTGAGCGAGTTGGATCGTTAAACGTCCCGTCCCACACCCTAGCTCGAGAACGGAGCCTGTTTCGGTGAGACTCAAGAAAAAGTCAAAATCGCCTTGATATCCGCCATATTCGGCATCATAAAGATGAGGGTCTATGTATTCTTCGAGGTTGTCTAGCATATGGTTTTCCTACCACAACTATTGATGACGTCAAGAAAAATGTCTTTATAAATCTTTCATTAGGAATTGATTGGTGATACTTTCTGTAATTCAATGTACAAGACGTAGTTATCTTGACTATTTAAGATAACAGCCTTATATAATCTACTATAAACTTTTACTTTGCATAACCTTTGTAATTACTAATAAAATGGACTAAAGATGAATAATATACTCTTATATGTTTTCACAGTGTTGGTATGGGGAACCACTTGGTTTGCCATTAAACTGCAGCTTGGCCATGCTCCATATGAAATCTCAATTCTCTACAGAGCAACACTCGCAACAGTAATTTTGCTCGCCTGGTGCAAAATTAACAAATTCAGCCTGCGCTTTAGACTAATCGACCATGTGTTTTTGTGCGGACTTGGACTATCCATGTGTTCCCTTCATTATTTCTTTGTTTACAGTGCAACGGATTATATTGTTTCAGGAATTATTGCCGTTGTGTTCTCTGGGACAAGCTTTCTAAGCATTTTGAATAACTGGGTCTTCTTTAGAACTAAGCCTGGTTTTAACGTCTGTCTAGGAGCCTTAATTGGCGTGAGTGGTTTATGTGTATTCTTTTGGAATGAAATATCACAAGCGACCATGCAAGATAACACTTTGAAAGGTTTGGGACTTGCAGCCATAGGAACAGTCATATTCTCCCTAGGAGGCAGCATCAGCAAACGGAATCATAACAATGGATTAGACATTATTCCTTCTTTGGCCATTGCAATGGTATACGGAACAATAGCAATCCTCATCTATACCCTTGCTGGATCAAGTCAGTTTGTTCTGCCAAATAGCACAATTTATTGGGCATCTCTTCTTTATTTAGTGATTCCAGGCTCAATTCTTGCATTCATGAGCTATTTAAAGCTGATCAAAAACTTGGGCCCAGAGCTTGCGGGATATACAACCGTACTCTTCCCAGTCGTTGCTCTTATTGTATCATCAGCACTTGAAGGATATGAATGGTCGGCAACCGATTTAATTGGTCTAGTCTTCGTTATTGTTGGCAATGTCATTGTGATGAGGAAAAAGTCTCTTCGAGAGATGTTTATTTCTACCCGGTCGCCCATCCTAGAAGCTGAAGCTGGGAGTAAATAACATCTAACATGAGAAAAGTTTTTTGGGACAATCCTTATCAGCAAAGTTTAACCACAAAGGTTGCTGAAGTTTCTGGGAACCGTATCCTCCTTGAGGAAACCATAGCTTTTTCTTTTTCCGGCGGGCAAGAAAGCGATAAGGCAAGCATCAATGGGCTTGCTGTCATCGACTCTGCAAAAGAAGGGCTTCTCATTTATTACACCCTTGAAGAAGGGCACGGACTTAGTTTTGGAGATACGGTGACAATGGAAATTGATTGGCCTCGAAGGTACAGACTTATGCGCCTCCACTTTGCTGCTGAGCTCATTCTTGAGATAGTTACACGAAAGCTGGACCTTCAGAAAATTGGGGCCCATATTGGCGAATCAAAAGCCCGCATCGACTTTGTTTTTGATAAGAATATCTCACCGTATTTTGTGGACATATTGGCTGAGTACAACGAAATCATAAAACGAGATGAGATCATTCAAACGGGATTTTCCGATGAAGCAAACCAACGACGTTTTTGGAAGATTGATGGTTTTGCTGAGGTCCCTTGCGGGGGAACTCATGTTAAATCAACAGCCGAAGTAGGGTTTGTAACTTTAAAAAGGAAAAACATAGGCGCATCAAAAGAAAGAATTGAGATTAGTCTTGTTGATGATTCTATATGTGTTGGTTAGAAAAACATTAGAGCAGAGCATCCTTGATTTTAAACGGCCTCTAACCTTGCTCCCATACTTTCGATAAACAGATCCACATCTTTGGCAGATTTAAGGTGAGTCCTCTCAAGCTGGTCTTGGGTTTCATGGTATAACTTTTCTAAGGCCGGGCGACATACTTTGTTATAATTCCAGATCCATTTTAAAAAGCTCCAATTCAAGCGCTCAGGGCAGCCTTTGGGCATATCTGGTCGCGTCTTACCATGATGTTTTAGAGACCTCTTAATGACTCTCCAGATGCAGGTTTCCCTGGGTAAATCTAGCCAAAGAAGCATATCTGCTTTGGCCACCCGTTGTGGGAAGGTTATCGAATTATTCCCCTCAAAAATCCACCCATCGTGTTCAATCTCGCTCAAAACCAGGGTGGTGATTTCCTCTTGAGACCGCATGATCCAACCAGGTTGCCAATATATGTGATCCATATTGATGATTCTTAATCCTAAAATTTGGCTTAGCTTTTTGGACAGCGTAGACTTGCCACTACCAGAAGAGCCAACAATAAGGATGTTTCTAGGTTTAGACATGATTAAGGTCCAATTTAAACGCACATTATTTAAATAAGGTTTGATACTTAAAATATCAAGACTGTTCTTGTCTGAATTTAAATGTTGTCTGATTTGCCTTATTCTGCAACGAAAAGAAGCCTCTTGAGTTAGTTTGACGAGCATCTGAGTCTAGTGTCATAGTGTTTTCATTAAAATTTTATTTAATGAGGAGTATCCTATGCTATCACATTTTTCTCGCTCAGTTTCTTTATTGACGCTTTCCTTTTTACTTTCCTCAGTATCAAGCTCCGAAGTATACGCCCGTTGGGCAGAATTTAATGAAGCAGATATTGAACGTCTAAAGGAAAAAAAGACTTATAAGGTGAAAAAGGATGGGAGCTGGACAATGGAAAATAAAATTCATTTGAAGATTCTTAATGAAACGGGCAGACAAGCTTTATCAACCCTACTTTTAACTTATGATGCCACACGAGAAACCCTTGAAGTTCTTGGTGCTAAAACAAATAGGGATGGAATAGAAATCAGTGTTCCAAAAGAAAAAATAGAAGATAAGCCTTTAGCAAGCGATCGTAGTGGACTCAAGAAAGAACACCAAGTTCTTATACCATTTGAGGGTGTGACTGTTGGAACCATCGTCAATTTAAAAATAAAACATAACTTTTTTAATCCAGCATTTGAAGAATATTTTGCGGTACGCCAAACATTTCAAAAAGGTTTGCAGCAAAAGGGTGAAATTATCATTGAATCTGAAATCCCGCTTTTTTTGAAGATCAATGATCCACGCAAAAGTTTAGATGTCTATGAGAAAAAGGAAGACTCAAAACATACTGTTAAAGTAAAATTAATAAAACCGATTTTTGAAAAGCTAGTGGGTGAATCTGGACTTTCTTATGGAGAACCTGTCATTTATACGTCCATATCCGTTTCGACAGAAAAAGATTATAAACGAATAGGGAAACTTGAGGCAAAACTATTTCAACCGATACTGAGTGCGCCATTGCCTGAGCCTCTGGATAAAATTCGATTGGTCGCAAGTAGAATCGATGAGGAAATAGACTGTATAGATATAGTTGTGGCTAGTTTAATTGAAAAAATCACTTATCTAGGAACCTGGAATACGGCGGAAGGAGCTCTTGCACCTCGGTCACTTGAGACGATTATCACCTCAGGTTATGGGGATTGTAAAGAATACTCTACATGCCTTGCAGCCATTTTGAATCGATTAGGGTATCAAGCGAAAATTGCTGCTGTATTAAGAGGCGAAGCCTATCTAGAAGAAGAAAATGCGCTGCCTAATGCGGCGACTCAATTTAATCATGCGATAGTAAAAGCTATTGGTCCATCAGGGAGAACCTATTGGATTGACCCGACAAACGATGTATCTATGGCATCAGGCATTTTTCCAGATATCGCTAACAGGCCTGTACGTGTCCTTGATCCTGAGAATCCAACCTATGAACGTATTCCCGAGATAGATTATCAGTCTGCAATATATAAAAAGGAAAGGATAATTACGATAAAAGAAGACGGATATGTTAATGTTGAGGGATCTTTTTATGTTCAAGGTGAATCAGCACAAGACCTTACAGAGGACTTAAACTTGCAGCCGCTCTCTTTGGTAAAAGAATCTTTTATCAAGACACTATGTGAAGGTAATGAACCTATCGATACCATAGTTACATTGCCTGACTTTATATCGCGTAAAGTTAAACCTTTGAAGGGAACTTTCAGTTATGGGGAACATCATATTATGACCCATACAAACTATGGTGACGCCTTTCCCCTGAGAGCGGGTTGGTATTTACCCTATGTAGAAACATCTCAAAAAGATGAGGGCGCACTTTATACAGGGCATCCTGAAACCATTATTAAAAGGACGGTTTTTAAAAATCTCTCAGCGAAGGATGTGGATACGTTGGCTTTTTCTATTCAAACCCCATGGCTAAATGCAAAACGAGATCTTTCTGTTACGGAAGAAGGGGTTGTTGTAACGGAAACCATTGAGAAATTGAAAAGTATTATCTCATCAAAAGATCTGAAATCAGACGCATTTGACAAATTGAAAAAAACACTTCGAAAATACTGCGATGGGGTAGCGCTGATTTTTTCTAAGTAAAGAGGTTAGAGGGGAATTCAACTTAAGAGGGATTAACTGAAGCGTTTGTGATTCTTCAAATTTAAAGAATGCACATAATTCTGGAAGAAAAAGAGACTGCATTTCTTCCAGGAATGGCTGACAGTCTAGCTATATTTGATATATTAGTGGAACATAAAATCATGATCAAAATTGATCTTCTCAAAAACCATCCCGAATGTATTCAAAGGCTTGGTCAGGATGAATTTAAATCTTTTCCTGTTACTGTGATGGAGATTGGATTGTGAAATCGTTGTCCTAAATTATAATATCCATGCCTGATTTTCGGCTACGGCTTTTTTAAAACTCGATATACTACTCTCAGAATGAAGAGAGGATGAGAATGATTAAAGCCGAAGAATATTACCAAGCCTTACTGGATAAGAAATCGGAGTATGAAGGTGCGGTCAGGAATAACTTTGATTTACTATTGAATAAACTTCTTAAGCAATAACTCATGATTGCGGGGCATCTTAACATGGCCGCATTTAAGACCTATCAAAAGCTGATCATGACAAAAAAACTTGTTGGTGACAAAATACTCAACATACAGACAGGGAGTTTTTTTATTGACAACAATGATTGAATGTATATTTTAGTTATTTCAACAATGTTAAACGATGGTATTATGAAGTACTTTTTTTCATGTGTTAAGTCACTCTTTATTAGCAAAGAACATAAATCTAACAAGAACGGAATCACAAAGCATAAATCCGATGCGGCCGATGAAATCAGGAATGATAAAGGAGGGTTTCCGGTATTGATAAAACGCTCCGAATATGAGAGCGCGGATAAAGATGACAGAATACAAGGAATTATAGAATACATAAATGATCTTCACGCTGGCCTATTCACGGATGAAGAACTGGATCGTTTTATTCCTATGGCTCAAATGGTATATTTTGTAGATTATTACCGTTGTCAGGTAGATAACGGGGGCCTAGATCAGTATTTTGAAAATAGTAGATTCAATGAATCCCAAAACAAAATAGTGTTAGATGGTCTAAAAGCCATGGGTGCAAACAAGAATCGTGATCTTTTTCAAAAAGGATGTAAGACGATAGCTGGGGCAAGCCCCTCGACAATTGGATATTACAAGTGCTTGGATGATTCTAAGGAGGTGAACTTTGAAGAATTAAATCAGATCGCTGAGAAGCTAAACAAAATAACAGATGAATTTTTCAATCTGAACCATAATACCTATAAATATCCTGACGAGGGTGAGGAAGCTATAAAAGTCCTTACCCATAAATTTATAGAGAAAATTGATACCTTAAAAATACTCAGTGATGAATCTTATGAAAACGATTTGAAGAGTGTTCTGACTCGGGTTTCTAATTTTGGCGAAAGACTGAAACAAGCTGAAGAAAAATGGAATACGAACAAGCCAATATATTACAAGGCTTCAGAGAGCATCTGTCGCAAATATGGTTTAGAACTGCTTTCAGTAAATGCTCTGGATTTTGGAGAAGATACTGATAAGGTGGTGGATAAAGAAAGTGGCGAAACTCATACTCTTCATTACCATATAACAACAGATAAAGGATACCATTATATCATTGATAATAATGAAGAATTGGTATTGATAAACGGCGAGACTCATAAAGCGTTGGGGTCAATGTCAAAAACGGAGATAGAGTGAAAACGCCATCCGTCCCTAACGCAGGTGGTTCTGGTACGGTCAGAAAGGCCCCTGAGCGTGCCTTGGGTAACGTTTTTAGTTTCCCAGGGGATTATGGGAAGTTACTCATTGCCGCTCTCATATTCGCCACCAACCTCTTCAACATCCTTCTTTGCCATCATTAACAAATAATTAGCGGCCCATTTCCTATCTTCATCCGGTTGATTGCCTCCTTCGTTTCTGACTATTTTTCTTAAAGCAGTAACAACAGTATCTTCATACTCTTTAGGTATGCTGATAGGATGAATCAAACTCCAGATCTTATCCATTCGATCATCTTCGCCGTCTTTAACGATACAAAGACTTTTAATACAGTCACGTATATGTCGTCTCAAATCTATACTTATCGTTTGTGTATCAGCAAACCGGAGAAATAGGTTGATCGCCACACAATCTATAGGACCTGTCGCAGGATCAATATCTCTTATAATGAGTTCAAAGAATTGAAGGCAGTGACTTTTAAGTTCTTGGTTCCCCTTTTCAAGTAAATTGGTTGCATAATATCGTGCCTCTTTATTCGTAATATCGTGCATACTCTCTTCTATGATTCTTCTCGTCTCTATTTTATCTTCTGCGTTTCCTGTCAGAAACACATCTAAAACAACACTGGCAAGCTCAGAATGTGACTGATCTTTTGCTATTTTTCTTACCACTTCCAAAACGGCTTTTCTTTCTTCAGTGTTGCCATGCATAAATACGATAAGAGCACAGAGTAAAGACTCTGGATGCTGCAAGTCATTTGCTACTTTTATTAAAAGGGGAGCAATTTTTCTTTTATCTTCGCTTTTAGATTGAGATGATCGGAAAACTATCTTGGCGGCACGATAATTGTCTGGATGACGGCTATCACTCGCGATAAGGGCAAAGAGTACAGGCCCTGCGTCCGAAAATCTCAGACCATCAGCGCGATTATATAAATCGTGGTATTTGGGATGACGTGGATTCAGTATGATGATTTTTGCCAACGCTTGCTGATCATGATCCCCGTTAGTGAGCAAATGAATGGCAGCTTCTAATGAACGAGGATTTGCTGTGTCTTCTGCAAGGTTTCTTAAGAGACGTTCACCTTCATTTCTCGTTTTATCACTCCAAAGTAATTGTAATGCTCGATGATAAGGATCCTCTTCTTGTTGGACTCGCGGCTGAACAGGCATTGGGGCTCGACGATTCGTAAACTTGGACTTCCCATCATCCTCAGGAATCTTCCCATCCTTACCGCTGGCCAGAACGATATGGTTTGACACAAGAGTGGTCAAAATAAGAGTGGACGTTAAGGTTTTAAGGTTCAACATTTTCATTCTTCCAGGCTCTCCAAAAAGTTATCATTGTCAATGATTCTCAAACTTGGCCGTGCAAGCCTTACACGTTCTCTTTCTACAGCAGGTAAATTATCACACTCAACAACAACAAGTGTTCTGAGTTGTTTGAACTCCTCAATAAATGCCTTTGTTGATCGAGCGCTCACATTCGATTTCAGCAAGTCGAGTGAGGTTAAGTTGATCCCGAATTTTCCTAGTTTTACAATTGATTCATCTGTTATATTCTCGCAACTTGCAACTGTTAGGTTTTGTAAAGTACCAAGAGACATATTGGTTAGATTCTTTGTATCAAACCAATCATTAGATTTAAAAGTGACACCTGGAGCTCCACATAGGGAAAGAGTCGTTAATTTTGGACAAACCCTTAATAACTTAATCACTGTTTTATCTGTAAGCGTAGGGCATTTCAACACCTCAATCTTGACGTCAGTCTTATCTTTATCTTTCGGGATCATCCTATAGCCCCCAAAAATAATCGTTTCTATATTGGGTAAATAGTCAGCGAGTTCCTGCATGTGATCAGCATTAAAGGAGGTCTGTGTAAAATCCAAGAACCTCAGATTTTTACTATTCTTTGCAAAGGGTATTAATCCCCTTGCTGTAAAGCCTTTACACCTGTTTAAACTGAGAGATTCTAAATTAGTAAATGCGGGTACATTCCTTAAAAGAAAGTCATCATTGAACGTACAAAAGTTTAGGTCCAATCTTTGTAGAGTCTCTGGACTCGCAAGTTGGAGCATATGGCTAAAAGAAATTTTAGGACTGTCAATACACATATAACGAAGCTGAGGACACGTAAGGCCTTCCTCTGGGAGGTCAGAACATTGTTGACAAAAAACCGTCCGGATGTCTTCTAATCCAGTTGTTTTCAGAAGAGTAGCTATCTCATGACCAGGTGTTCCGGACTTTGGTTTCACATATCCCTTTGCCCTCACAAGCTTTATACAACCAATTGTGGATGTCTTTGAAACTTAAAGGTCTTGAAACGGGCAAATATGGATTTAAGAAGAACCCTAAGAAAGCACGTAAGATATTCAATGAGGCTATCGGGGAAAGTAAGGAATTCGGAAAGCTTGAAAAAGCCAGGGTTCTTGCGAAAGGAAAATATGGATTTAAGAAAAATCCAAAGAAGGCACGTTCCATTATTAATGAGCTCATTCAATCGGGTGATCACAACGCCTATCTTCATAAGACCAGAGGGCTGAAAAAGGGGAAATATGGGTTTAAAAAAGATCCAGAGAAGGCAGCAGAAGTGAAGAAGGAATTGAAACTAAAGTTTCCAGATTTTCTCTTCTGGAGTGGTATGCCAGTGACTTTCGAACATGTTGTGCTCCATGCAGATGATCTGAGCGCAGAACTTCTTGGGCTTATAAACCATGGGAGAGCTGACAATATTGCTAAAGCTACAGAGATTTTAGATACGCAAAGTGATAAAGTCGGAAGTGCGACTTCTCTCATGCATGGGTTTACGGCATTGGGAGAGGAGCCAAATGCTGAGCACTTGAGGGGGCTTATCGCCAGCAAAATCTTAAAGCTGAATCCAAAGGGTGAGGTGATCGAACAAACCTTTAATAACCTGTTGTCGGGTCAAATCCCAACCGCAACTAACCCAAGGGTTACAGCCTATCGTTTCGCGAGTATGCTGAATTTTATTCCCACTGAGTTGAGGTAGGGCGTCATACACTGGTGTCGTCCGCACCCCCACCACTGGCATTATCCCGGGGATAAGAAATGCTTGAGTGAGACTCAAGTTATTCTTGTGTCCGGGACAGCAAATAGTGATACCATCTAATATTGGCTCACCTAAGCCGTAAAGAGCATTACTCTAACATCGGCTTTAACATCTGAACTACATCTTTAACTCTGCCTTTAAAGAAGTCCGTATCCACATGGCATTTTTCAAACTTCGGCGGCAATTGTTTTTCTGTGATGCGACTGAATCCATATTTCTGATAAAACCTCTGGGCGGCTCCCAATTTATTTACTGTTCCCAGGTAAAGACCGTCGAACTCATGTTTGAAAGCAGACTTTACCAGCATGTTCAATAATTTCTGAGCAACGCCCTTCCCACGATAGTCTTTAACCACAAATAACTTCTTGATTTCCGCAGTGGTGGAATCAATTTTCTTCAAACCAATACTCCCAATAATGGCTCCTTTGTCATCTATTGCATACCAGAAATTGTAGGTATTATTATAATAGTACTCTTCCTCAGCCCTTAGAATGCCAATGTTAACCTCACTCGAGATGGGGATCGAAAATTCATTGATCTGAATATTCTCAATCATACTGATTATTTGCTTACGTAATGTTCGAGATGTAGACAGAGTACGTATTTTTACCTGCTCCCGGAGCACTCGGCTTTTTTCCAACGCTTGGGAATATTTCTGAATTGAATTAATGATCTGTTCTTGCTCTTCTGGTGTTAAAAATTCGAAGGCCCCAATAATCTTGGCATTGGAGAATTCATCTATTTTCTCAATTTGAAACTGGCCTAAATCCGAAATTGCAAGTTTCTTTTCTCTTTTATCGATCCCTTCACCTGATACAACCAGTCCCTGCTTTATGAGAGAATCAACAATACGAGATGTTGCAGATGTAGACAGCAAAAGAAGTTGACCCAACTTGGAAACTGTTATATCGGGCGTCTTTTCTATCTCAATAAGAGCATGAAAGTGTTGGGGTGTCCTCCCTGATTTAGCTTGGTTTAGTTGCAACATTCCCAGCTCACGAATCAATTTACGTGAGGATTGTCTCAATCTCAATATGCTCTCTTTATCCATTGGTTTTCATCTCATATAATTGCTTTATGAAATTATTTTAACAAAAGCGCTTGCAATATGCAACTATAATTATTATGTATGGAATATGACAAACAAGTATGGTGATGAAATGGCTACAAAACTTTCTTATTATGAAGATACATATCGGTTTGAAGATCGAGCGATCATCAACGCGACGGGAATAGATGAAATCGGTCATTTCATTTTACTTGATCAAACAATATTCTATCCTCAAGGTGGGGGGCAACCCTCTGATACAGGAACCGTAAAAGCAAATGATATTCTAATCCCAATCCATTTTGTCAAATCCATTGATGACGAAGTGAGACATTATACGGAGAAGGATTACAGTAATTGTGTTGGAGTTGAGGCATTATGTTCTATCAATCCTGAAGCTCGCATCAAACATGCAAAGTTGCATACCTCAGGACATTTAATCAGTACTGTTGTCGAAAAACTTTATCCCCAGCTGCAGGCTATCAAAGGCCACCATTTTCCGGATCAGTGTTATGTGGAGTTTTCTTCGTGTTCGGATTACTTAGATGACTTCTCTCTTCAGTTAGTTCAAAATGAGCTTGAGAAGATCATCCAACAAGATTGTACGACAAGCAATATCGAAGTCTCTGGTGCTCAATTGAAAGAGCTTTGCCCAAATCTGCCCTATTCAATTCCGAGTAACAAACAAATGAGGGTTACACGTATAGGAGATTTCCCCTACACACCTTGTGGCGGCACACATGTAAAAAGTCTTAAGGAGTTAGAAGGTCTGGAAATCACCAAACATAAAATCAAAGGGAAGTCTTTGAAAATTAGTTATCGTATTTAAAATGCAGTTCCACATTCAATCTTGAAGTACGAAAATCTTTAGACTTCCCTTAAGAGAGTTGTAAACAAATAGCTGACCTCTTGATAATACCTGTCTCCAATATTTATTGTTGTCTCACCAATGGTTTTTCCTCCCTCCCTTTCGTAAAAGCGTCTTGCACGGACGTTACCCGTTAATGCCCTGACTACAAAAGACTCAAGTCCATTATCGCTGAGCCACTGGCGACACCTGTCCAAAAGAGCTTTTCCGCACCCTTTGCCTTTGTGTTCTTCTAAAAGGTAAATGGCATAGACTTCGCCTATGTTCTCGTCATTGGTGTAAAGACCTACCCGTGACTCAGAACGAATAGGACCCACATCGGCAAACCCAACAATTTGTTCACCAGACACAACCACCAAGTGCAGCATCGTTTTTAACTGCAATATCTCCTTTCGCAAATCGAGACGATTCTCATAGCTTAGGGCGTCTAAATAATCTTGATCAACCAGCCCAGCATAACTTGTTTTCCAAGAGTTCACGTGAACAAAAGCAATGCCTTCAGCATCGGCGGAGGTTGCCTCACGGATGAGATAAGGCGATATACTGATCTGTTCTTTTTTCATTTTTACATTGATCATTTAGATATGTGCTAAACGCCTTTGAATCACATCTCGAATCTGACTTGGTTCATGTACGACCTCGTCCGCACCAAAATCTCTGAGCGTTTGTTCGTCATGATAGCCCCATGATACACCCACAGCAAAAACACCAGCATTTTTGGCCATTTTAATATCCATGAAAGTGTCTCCAACCATTACCGCTTTTTTGCTTGGGACATTGAGCTCTTTTAAAACACTGTGGAGTTTATCTGGATGAGGCTTCCCTCTATAACCATGATCAATCATATCTTGGGCTGAACGTATGGTTTTGAAAAACGGAGTTATTTTATGAGCATCCATTACAGTCAGTAGAGGGATTAAATTACGAGAGGTAACAATAGAAAGGACCACATCATCATTCCTGAGATATTTCAGAAGATTAAAAACTTCCGGAAAGAGAGGCATGCATGATGGGTCTTCACATAACACATCGTCGACTAAAAGAAACACTTTGTCCAAGTGCTGCATAAATTCGGCTGGATCTCCCCATCCTTCAAAAATCGGGGGGTTTGGGTTTCCAAACGCCATATCCATATCAAGTTGAGACGGCACCTTAAAGTTATTTTGCTCCGCATAGCGTAAAACCGTTTTGTAATAAGCTGACTTACTATCAGCAAGTGTTCCATCAAAGTCAAATATACAGAGCATTTCTAGACCTTCAGTATTTATTTCCTCTCTCCAACTTATATCATCTCCTTTGGATTTTGGGAGAAATTTATCTCTTGATGAGAGACATTCTGAAGCCTTGCTTTTTCGAGGAGATGGCACTTTTCATACCGGTAGTACCAGTTCACATACGATAATATATATTGAACGAGGCCTCAATTTTTCCTATACATCATAATGTCTTACTTTTTTATTTTGGAGAAAATATCATGTTTAGGTTTAAAACCTTAGCTTTTACCTTTGTTTTGACAGGTTTATTAGCTTCTCTCCCAGCCTTTGCAATGAAAGGTGTTGGAAATGTTCTTCCCGATGATGGGACGCCTAAAGTAACTGTACAAGCTAAGAAGGCACCTCAACCTGGTCAACAAGAGACACGTAGTGATAAGAATCCGCCTGCTCATGTCCTCATGCCTGTATTTAATGCGCGAGAATCTGTCTTGACCTCTATCCAATCTGTTTTAGATCAAACTTACCCTAACACGAAATTGCTTGTTTGGAATGATGGATCCACAGATGGAACTGTTCAAATGCTCGAACAGTTTGTGGAAGATAATCCTTTGTTAAAAACTAAAGTTCATGTAAAATTAACCCTTGGCAATAATGGTGTTGCATATGCACGTTCTAGACTCATTCAATGGTCAAAAGCGAAAAATCCAAATGCCTATATTTTGTGGCTAGATGCAGACGATAAATACACTGATTCGACTTTCATTCAAGCTGTTATGAAAAGAATGCTCAGTACGCAATCAGATATTTGTTTATTTAATTTTTCTGTAGCATACGAAGATGAAGGCCAAAAAGCTAATGCAGCGGGTTTACTGAAGGATAAAGATAACTTCGTTAATATTATGCGCGAGGTCCTGTCTACTCCGACTCAATCCATTGCCCCATTAAAATTGGAAAATGTGTTAGCAATCACGAGTTTGGGATGGGTAAAATGTTATGCTCCTACGGTGAAGTTGCCTGAAACTGCGGATTGTCCTTTTGAGGATTTTGTCTATATGGCGGCTCTTTTAGAAGCGAGTCGTATTACTGCATTGCCCGTAGAGTGTGAACCTATCCAATACTTGCGTAGGTCTACATCCATTTGTGGGCAACGAAAGCCAGAGAATTTTACCCATCATATACCACGTCAGCTTAGAAAGTTCTTTGATACCGTATTCGAACAGAGCAAAGACACCCCAGAACACCTCCAGAAGTTAAAGTTGGCTCAAGGTTTTGTGGAAGCGAAGTTTAACCAATATTCGCTTACCTTAGAAAACATAATCACAGCAAAAACTTATCCAACAATAAATCAAGCTGTTCTCGAACTTTTCTTAAAAGAAGGTGCCGAAACAAAAAGCCACATCCAAAGAAGAATTGAAAGCGAATTTGAGGAAAAAAAGTAACACTTAATCCTTGCCACCCCTTCAACGGGGTGGCGTTTGCATAAGTCTCTAAAGCTTGCTATAATTCACCCATAAAGAGGCAAAATTAAAAACTTTAGCAAAGGAGCTAACCATGGCCGCCTCTTTCAATTTACCCTCGAGTCCCATCGGGGGACGTATACCTTATCGCAAACAACCCCTCCAAGGGATGCAGCAAACCAAAGCAAAAATTACTGCTCTTCAACAGCAATATGGTGAATTTCAAAAACAACGTCAGCAAGACATTGCCCACCTCATCACAACGCTAGATTTAAGTGATCTTGATGATGAAAGGTTGGTGGGAGGACTTCTGCTTATAAAAGACAAAACAGCCTCCCAGGACGCAATTACGGAGGTCTGGCGCGATGCTGGAGAGCGATTTCTCCGTCACCCAAAACCTCGAAAGCACCGCCCTGCCCAGCAAGCTGAAGCACCTTCGCCAAAAGCTCAATCGTCTAAAAAGTCTTCATAATCGGGAGACCCAGAAGATGCATCAGCAACACAACGCGGAACGAAAAAGCCAAACTCGCTCAAAAATTCAACTCGGCGGCCTACTCTCTAAATCCGGAATCATGGAAGCCTTCCACATCAATCCAGGAGACGACCTCCAAGACTACGAGTCCCGCCCCAAAGCCCTCCAACTCCTGGGCTTTCTCATTACCTGCTTTGAGGACAACACCTTCGATGAGGAGAGTTTAGAAAAGTGGAGGAGGGTAGGGGAGCGACACGTTTAAGTGTTTTTGAGAGCAAAAACACTTGCCTCAGAAGTCCTCAGATGGAATTTGTAATAATCATACGTGCATATATCATAATAGATAGGGACACCAATAGCATTTCTAATGGTGTCCCTAAAATTGGTGGGTGGCCAGAAAAATCGTTTGGCCAATATGATTTTATCATTTAAAAAGAGAGTACTTCGTTTAAAAATAATTGAAGGGCACTTTAACAGATTGAACACCACTTTGAAAAATGACACGTCCGCTTCATTTTATCGATTATCTCTTGGCCAACGATTTTCCCTTTATCAGTCACCCCAATCAAAACCGTTCCGCCTTTGCAGTTCAAAAAAGCACAAACTGACTGAAAGGCTTCTTTCAACATACCTGTAGACGTTTTGAACATATGATTTAACGAAACAATACCCTGATCCGGCTCAAAAGCCGATACCTTTTTTGTAGATTCATTTATCATTGCTCACCCTTTTTTCTCCATCAACTTGTCCATTTTAAGTCCAAACAACTCTGCGGCTTCTCTCAAAGGTGTATCAGCCAAGTGGGCATAACGTTGTGTTGTGGAGGCTTGTGTGTGCCCTAAGAGCTTCCCCACAATGCTCAAGCTTAAACCGCTCGAGACAAGATGAGAAGCATGAGTATGGCGGAGGTCATGAAGACGAACATCAGGTAGGCCAGCTCGGCTCCTAATGGTAGCCCATGCTTTTTTAATGCCTTGTATAGGTTTATCTGGAATTTTTCCTGGGAATAAAAAAGGAGAGTTTGAACGAGCTTTCATTCTCTTTAGTGTATCAATCACTTGTGTAGAAAGTGGCAAGTGTTCCATTCTATTTTGCTTTGTTGAATGAGCCGGCTTTGTCCACACTCCCTTTTCCAAATCAAATTGATCCCATGTGGCATGAAGGACCTCATTACGTCTAGAGCCCGTAAATAGAAGAAGGCGTATTGCGTTTGCAACGCTTGGATTGGAATAAGTATCCAAAACAGCCCACAGCTTTTCTAACTCCTCGTCATTTAACCACCGATGTCGTTGATGTTCCTTGTATTTTTCAACTCCCTTAATAGGGTTGTCTGATCTCCATCCCCAACTAATAGCAAGATTGAACATTTTGCTGAGAAGTGCTCTAACTCGATTCGCTTTATAGGGGGTTTTTTCTAAATCACTATGCAGTTTTTGCAAGTCTAGAGCTGAGATTGCAGCTACGTCAAAGCGTCCATATCTTTTTAAGATAATATCCCTTAGAAAGCCTTCGTCTTCCTTGAAACATACTGGTTTCTTTCTAATCTTAGCATGAAGATTTAAGTACATTTCTCCCAGTTCATTCATACTATGATTTTGTGGTGAAGCTATCTTTACAGATGGATCTTCACCAGAACTGATACTTAGGGAAAGTTTCTCAGCTTTATCACGAGCAAGCTCTGTGGTAATGGTGCCATGGACGCCCAGCTTTATCTTCTTCGTTACATTGTCGTTATTTCGATACTGAAGAAAATAGGTCTTCTTGCCCGTAGGATAAATCCGTACGCTAAATCCGGTGATGTCAGTATCCCATAGGAAGGTTCGTTTAGTAGGATCAGGCTTTGCGCTTTCAACAACCCGTTTTGTAAGCTTACATTTGTTTGCTTGACCGGCCATGACCATTTCTCTCATAATCTTGGGGTCGGAGGTTCGAATCCTCTCGGGCACACCAGAGTTTCGCAGGGTTTTTGAGAGTTTACGGAAGTCGGAAAAAAATCATCAAGTAGCAAATAGGTAGCATTTCAGAGAGTACGCTGAGGTGTTGCGATTATGTTCTTTTTCGCATTCAGGACCTCAAAAAGCCCCCTTTGAGTGAAAGCTTAGCTCTTGAGATTTCAAAAGTCTATCTTTTCGTGAAGGGGGTCTTTTTTTGGAGGTTTGATGGGTTGTGACATAAGTCGTCACGAAAGGAAAAATACTTGACATTACGTACTATCAATACTATTTAGTAAACTAAGTTCAATTTAAATATGGTTGTATTATGAATACTAAAACGCGTTTAATTTCTCTCCTGGGAGCTGTTGCTTTTGTTGGAGTCATGGGCACTCAATCTATAGCTATTGGCCCTAATGGTGAGCTAGATGATTTTCCCTTTGAGCTTGGCGTTCTTTCGAAAGTTGTAGATCATCTGCCCACTAAAGATATTACACCTTTTGCTCTATCTACCACGAAAGCAAGAGCAGCCGTTCAATCAAACGGGATAGTAAAGTATTTCAAAGTTAACGATATGAGGCCTGAGCCGACTATTCCCATCCTGCAAGCTATGTTTGCAAAAGGTTTCTATATTGATCATGAAGTGGCTGGATACCTTTTCAGGGATGTTTCCAGGAAGCTTGCTAAGGCAACTAAAGCTAGGGAAGATAAATTAATGGAAGCCCACCGCGAAAGAGAGGCTAAAAATCACGAGCGTGTTGAGACTCTTGAAGAGGAAGCACAAAAGCTTGAGAAGGAAGTGCTCTTTTATGAACGTACAGGCCGGCAATTAAATGCTGATTTTAGAAAATTCCGCACATTAGCTTGGGATTTAGGAGATTCAAAGGCTATTCAATTAGAATTTGGTAACTGCCTTAAATGGGATAGAGTACAAAATCCACCAACAACAACCGCTGTTACCTTCCTTGAGCCTTTGGTCGCGAGGGGGTTCGTGACCGCGCGTCAACTAAAGCGTAATTTTCTCATTGAAGGAGAACAACGTGATGTAGCAATTCTTATAAATGAAGAGTTAAGAGCTGAGGGATACATTGAGCCCTTTCGGTTCAAAAGGAACAATGGTCTTTTCAATGATGATGAAGCAGAAGAACTTAGGGCGAAAGTGTTTCAACTGAAGGATCATGAATACCTTGTGTATAAACTTGCAAGAGCTGGAACCGTTGATGATTTTAGAGAATTACTTGCGAATTTTAGGATCAATTCTTCAACACTTAGATTAGTATCGGACAGTCTTGCGGATTCGAATAAAGAGTTAAATGACATTACCCGTAGAATGGCTCGTGGATACCGCAATTCTGATAAATTGGAATGTAAATTTAAATTGGAATTATATAAAGGTTTCATAGAGGTTTTAAAGCAATGGTTAGTCGAACATGAAGCTAAATTCCAAAAATTTAAAGTTTGTCAGGCTCAAACTGAGGAGGAGGCAAAACTTCAAGCCGAATTCACGACGTTGATCAATGGGTGTGAAGATAAAGCTTCAGATATTTCAGAGGCTGTACTTCTGTTTGAGAATCGGATGTATGAATTCAAAACCGTAAGCCAGCTTGCCGTATTGCTCTCTGTCCTGCCGAATGAAACAACGGCAGATCACTTGAGATCAATGATTGTTGACAGAATCAAAGAACTCCAACCTGAATGGCGTGAAGTTGAGGGGATTTACACCTTTCTCGTAAGTGGGGGAGGGAAATTTGACTCTGAACCATTCAACCTACTTCCCAGTGCGACAAAACAATTTTATCAAATTGCTGCTTTTAAATATGCGCGTCTGATAGGGTATGTTCCGCCGGATATGAGGTAGGGCTAATAAACATACCCCGCCGCAAACAGCGGGGTATGTTTATTCGAAGAAATATAAATGCCTAGAAGCTATGCAGGCTGCCTAATGATTGTGACGATGCAGGGGGAGCTATTTTACCTCTTTTTGCGAATTCATCGGAACCTTTATTTGGATCTATCTCGTTATATGATAACCTACTGATATATAATGCTTTTTTAGGCGAGACTATTTGACAATAGTTATAGAAAGCGTATCCTGGTGGCAAACCTAACATCACAAGGAACGCCTTCATGAAAGACTCTTTATCAACCTAAGACCCAACGCCACTGGCGGAGTTCTCTGCCTTTGAGAAAGCAACAATTCAACAGGCCTTTTCCAATGATCTCAAAGACGATATCCAGCGGTTTCTCAACAAACATCTTGGCATGCAGAAGGAACAGATTGAGGATAAGCTCTCTTCCATTGATCAGAGGTGCAGCCAAGACGTTAAGGAAACAAATGCTATGGCCCTTGTCCAAACGAGAAAAATAAGCAATTATCACCCAAATAATATTCAAAGATGATCCAAATGCAAAATAAAGCAATCCTTTCATTTTTTTGGCAGCACATAAAGCCATATAAGTGGTTTTACTTTGTCATGCTTTTAGCCCCCCTTATCAGCAGTTTTTACCCGTTCGCCTATAACTATGCTATAAAGCTATTTCTTGATACGATGTCATCTCCGAATCCTTTAACCTATCAGGCTATACTTCTCCCAATTGGTTTGTTTATTGGGGCACAGCTTACCTTAGAAACTGTGTGGAAGATCAGCAACATAGCAGAATGGAAATCAGAACCTTATGTGCGACGTTCCATTCTCTTGAAATCCTACGATTATGTGCAGCATCATTCCTATCTCTTTTTTCAGGATAATTTTACGGGTACTCTTAGCAGTAAACTCAAGGGACTCCTCGATGGCTACGACAAATTTTGGGCGGAGATGCATCATGGACTTCTCTCAAGAGTTCTGAAAAGCATTGTGGGTCTTTGTGCTCTTTTTATTGTGAGTTTTTATCTTGGTTTATTTGTTTTGATTTGGGCTGCGATTTATGTTCCTGTCATGTATAGACTATCTACACGGTTGAATGAGTTCTCCTTTCAGGAAACAGAAAGCCGGCACGCTCTTATTGGACAAGTTTCAGATAAAATTACCAACATTATTTCTCTTTTCGCCTTTGCTTCAAGGAAAAGCGAGCTCAAAACTTTAGATGATCAGATGTCCCATGACTTTATTCCAAAACAAATTAAGACGTATAAATACAATTTTAAACTCCAAATCATCGGTGCAATTTTATATCTCATGATGTTTGGTTTTATCCTCTTTTATATGATTCACTTAAGGATGAGTGGATTAATCACGATCGGTGATTTTGCTTTTGTCTTTGGTATTTCCTTAGTTGTTGCAGAAGATATTTGGCACGCAACTTTATCTTTGCAAGATTTTTCTCGAGCCATGGGGGATTTAAAAAGCGCTCTTTCAATATTAAACGTTCCGCAACAGAATTTAGATCAGAAAAATGCGAAGGCTCTTGTGATCAAAAGCCCGACTATCGAATTTAAAAACGTGAGCTTTGCCTACGATGGAAAAAATGCTGTTTTCAAAGATCTCAACATTCTGGTGAGGCCTGGGGAAAAGGTAGGACTCGTAGGACATTCAGGTGCTGGGAAGTCCTCATTGGTTAACTTGCTGCTCCGATATTTTAAAAACGAAAAGGGCAAAATTTTGATTAGCGATCAAAATATTAACGATGTTACTCAAGATTCCTTACGAGAAAATATTGCTGTTATTCCACAAGATACCCTGCTCTTTCACAGAACGTTGATGGAAAACATCCGCTACGGCAAGCAGGCGGCGAACGATGAAGAAGTCATTGAAGCCAGCAAACGTGCCCATCTTCATGATTTTATCATGCAATTACCGGAGCAATATCATTCTTATGTGGGTGAAAGAGGGATCAAACTCTCGGGGGGACAAAGACAAAGAATCGCGATCGCAAGAGCTATCCTTAAAGATGCACCAATCCTTGTCCTTGATGAAGCCACCTCATCCCTTGATAGTCAGACTGAAAAACTAATCCAAGATAGCCTGAATTTCCTTATCGAAGACAAACGCAAAACAGTCATTGCAATCGCCCACCGCTTGTCGACTTTAAAACATATGGACCGGATTATTGTCCTTGATAAGGGCGCGATTATTGAAGAAGGCACACACAATAAACTCATTCATGATGAACAGAGTTTGTATAAAAAACTCTGGGAACTCCAGGAGATTTAATGTTTCATAAAAGCCTCCTCGTAAAATCCGTATGAATCCTATAATCTTTTGATGGCCCATTGACAACATATGCCATCGAAAAGCTGTTGTTTGAGTGAATGTCCAGCGTTAGTGAATATTGATCATCCTTGCAGTGATGCGTATGGGTTAACTGAATAGGAAAGGTCTGCATATTATCAACCCTAAACTCATGCAATAGACTGTTGTCCTGTCTATAGATAGTCAAACCCGAAGCATCAACAACAAAGATCCGTTTTTGATAGCAGATCTGCTCCAAACCTTCCAAACGATACCGTCCCTCTTCAAGGTACAATATTTGATTATCCAGGCCGTTTTCAAAGGTTGCAGTTCCCGTAAAGGTCACTTGAGGGGATGAAATGTATCTTTCAAAGGAATAATACCCCAAAAATATACTCTGTAAGAGCTGGTTCATAAATCCTCACTGTTTAAGCACCATGAGAAAATATAATAGTATCTGGCGTGGTGCCGAAACAAAAAGCTACATCCAAAGAAGAATTGAAAGCGAATTTGAGGAAAAAAAGTAACATTTATCATTGTTCACCCTTCTTTCTCCATCAACTTATCCATTTTAAGCCCAAACAGCTCAGCGGCTTCTCTCAAAGGTGTATCCGCCAAAACGGCCCACAGCTTTTCGGGGCTTTCCCACTTTAGGAGGAAGAGCCAATTACTATCGATTTGTGCGATAATTTTTAATGCATTCGTTAATCTGAACAACTGTGCTCGTTATTGTTAAGCCTTCGCATGCTGTAAATTTACCCGTCATTGCTTTTTTAGCGCCATCCAGTTTTTGTTGTTTACACTGATCAATGATTGAGGGCTTTGTATCGCCTGCAGTTTTAATGAGATTGCATTTGGCGTCTTTGATTTGTGTATTTAATTGCTTGAGGAGGTCTTCGGCTTTTTGATTGTAGGGGCCAAAGATTCTCTCCTGCCTTAACTTGGCTGCAGCATTTAAAATATTGCTTAATGCTTTCTTATAATCAGCGATTCTTGCATTGAGCGCTTGAGCTTTTTGTTGGTATTCGGGTGATGTGAAAATATTTTTCAGGGTTTTCTGCTCCTCAGCAATTTGTTTTTCAAGACCCGCCACAGATTTGCGGCGTGCCGCAATTTGGTCTTCAAGTGTTTTTTGGCTTGTAGCATCCATATTTTGTGACAAATTGACTGCAGCCCCCAGCTTGCCCAGAGCCACCTTATTGAATGTTTTGGCCCATTTCGTAAGATTGGATTCTGCCCCTAGTCCTTTTTGGAGATCAGCAATGTTCCCTTGTCGCGTCGCTATGCGTGATTGCAGATCTTTGGTTCGTAATTCAGATTCTTGTAAAACATCATTTGCCAAAGAAGTCATTTGCTCTTCATCTTGGGTGATCTCTTTCTTAATCTCTTCTTCGATGAGTTTATTAAAGCTACCAATGTTTTTCTCTTCTTTCACAATTTTCGCGTTCGTATCATTGATTTCTGCAAGTGTTTTTTGCATTTGGGTCAATGTGATCAACTGATTCAAATAATCTGAGGTACTCGTAATCCCAAACACCTTTTTAAATGTGAGCTGTGCTTCGGCTGGCATTGCACTTGCTAAGAGGAAAGCGCTCAAGGCACCTACGTAGTAAATTTTAAACATCATAGTCTCCATACCTTATTTAATAATATTATAGCATTATAATATTTAACAAAAAGTAAATAAGTATTGTTTATGTCTAGCCTAGGCTTACAATCTTTCTCATTTAAGACCCCCTTCCCACTGCGCGCATAGTCCTTTAAACTGATCCCACGTTTACGGAGTGAGGATTCATTGATGTTGCCAAAGGCAGATGACCTATTAAATAAGGTCTACGGATTTGATACATACCGCGGTCAGCAGGAGCAGATTATTGAGCACGTGATTGCGGGCGGCAATGCTTTTGTCTTAATGCCGACGGGCAGTGGAAAGTCGCTCTGCTACCAAATACCTTCCCTTTGTCGTGAGGGTGTTGGGGTGGTCGTATCTCCACTGATTGCCCTCATGCAGGATCAAATTCAGGCCCTTGCTTTGCTGGGGGTTAAGGCTGAATCTATCAATTCAAATAAGTCTGCTGAGGCTAACAATAGTGCCATCCAGAAGATGCTCGCTGGTGAGCTGGATATGGTGTATGTAGCGCCGGAGCGTCTGCTCACAGAAGAATTTTTGGGGCTCTTAAAACAGGTAAAAGTGGCCCTTTTTGCTATAGACGAAGCACACTGTGTGTCCCAATGGGGACATGATTTCAGACCTCATTATACTCGGCTGGCAGAATTAGCAAAACTCTTCCCAGACATCCCTCGCATAGCTCTCACAGCGACGGCCGATGCGCCTACGCGGAAAGATATTGTCGAGAGGCTGCATCTTAAGCAGGGGAGAACCTTTGTCTCCGGATTTGACCGCCCTAATATACACTACTCTATTCTGCCTAAAAATAATCCAAGGCAGCAGATTTTGGATTTCATTAAAGAAACGTACCTGGGTAAAAGCGGGATAATCTATTGCGGAACCCGGTCCCTTACAGAAGAAACAGCTGAGTGGTTTAAAAACAAGGGTCTGAATGTGTTGGCCTATCATGCGGGAATGACAAAGGAAGCACGCCAAGCCAATCAACGAAAATTTCAAAATGAAGATAATGTGATTATGGCGGCGACCATTGCCTTTGGCATGGGCATCGATAAGCCTGATGTGCGTTTTGTGGCACACCTGTCCTTGCCTAGAAATATAGAGGCCTATTACCAAGAAACGGGCCGTGCTGGGCGCGATGGTATGCCGGCTCATGCGCTGTTGCTTTATGGACTCAGTGATGTGGTCATGCAAAGTCGGTTTATTGATGAAGCCAACACCGAAGATCATCAAAAACGGATCGAGCATCAAAAGCTAAATGCACTGTTAGGGCTCTGTGAGGCTGCGTGTTGTCGTCGGCAAATCATCCTGGAATATTTCAGCGATACGTGTTCAGCTTGCGGTAATTGTGATAATTGCGACAACCCACCGGAAACCTTCGACGCAACCATCGTTGCACAGAAAGCGATGTCATGCGTTTATCGAACAGGCCAGAGATTCGGGGTTACCTATTTGATCGATGTTCTTTTGGGCAAAACGGATGAACGAATGAGGAAGTTTGGCCATCATAAAATCACCACGTTCGGTATCGGTATTGAATATGATAAAGTTAGGTGGCAGGACGTTTACAGGCAGCTGGTAACCCAAAATCTACTCATGGTGGACATGACGGCTCATGGTGGCCTTAAGCTCACTTTAAAGGGCATGAATGCTCTTAAAACGCGCGAGATAATTTATCTACGCAAACACAAGAAGCTCTCAAAGAGCAAAAAGAAAATAGAGAAAGCGACTTTTGCCAATCCTGTCGATGAGGCTCTCTTTGAAGAGCTCAGGAAAAAGCGACTCCAAATCGCTAAAAATCTACAAGTGGCTCCGTTCATTATTTTCCACGATACCACATTGCGGGAGATGGCCGTCCATAAACCCAACACTCTAAATGAAATGGCCACAATCAAAGGCATGGGCGAGAGAAAACTTACGGATTACGGAGCTGCATTTCTAGAAGTTATCAAGGGCAGAGATCAATATATCACATAGTGCTTGATTCTCCCCCCGCACTATGTCACGCTTTGATAGTTATAATTTTGAAGGGATTAACTGAATCGTGTTTTGCGCCATTAGCAAAATCCTCACAACCACTACCGGCTTCAGCCGGTAATACATCCCTACGCTCTCAATTTAGCAATTTAATCCAAAAATTCTAGTAATAGGAGAAACGTCATGTTTCGTAAGATGCCCTTTATTTTAGGGGCTTTAATTATAGCTGCAGTCCTTTTGGACAACTTCATTCCTTTAGAGGTAAAGCAAGCTCTTTATGGGGTAAGCTTATCCATAAAATCGCTTATTATCTTTTTACTGCCTGTCATCATATTTGGTCTTCTTTTTAGGTCCGTTGTCACTCTCTCGAAGAGTGCTTCTTGGGTGATTGGACTCATTCTAGCATGTGTTTGTATATCCAATTTTACATCCACTTTTTTAAGTCATTATGTTGGAATGTGGGTCTATCATTTCGACCAAACGATTGCTTTACCGAACGAATCGACAGGCTTGCAAGCCTTATGGACATGGGAGCTGCCAAAGTTGATCGCGAATGATAAGTCTATGTTTTTAGCCATTGGAATGGGCTTTTTAGTGTCATTTTTTAGGAACAATCTCGCCCATAAAATTTCGGAATTTCTCGAAAAAATTGTGGATAAGCTTCTTGCACTTTTTACATATATTATCCCACTATTCGTTTTGGGATTTGTGGTGAAGCTCCAATATGATGGCGTGATTTCTACAATTGTTGAGGAATATACCTTAATATTCGCGATCGTTGCTTTAAGTCAGTTTGGATATATTTTGGGCGTCTATTTCCTTTTAAGCAAAGGTAATTTGGGTGAGTTTTTTTTGAGCGTCAAAAACATGCTTCCTGCTGCAATTTCTGGCTTTAGTACAATGTCCAGTGCAGCAGCTATGCCGCTCACGTTGATTGGCGTGCAGAACAATGTTCAAAATAAAGAGTTATGTAAATCCGTTGTTCCCGCAACTGTTAATGTTCACCTGATCGGTGATTGCTTTGCGATTCCCATCTTTGCTTATGCTGTGCTCAAAAACTATGGGATGGATGAGCCTTCTTTAATGGCTTATGTGATCTTTACCTTCTATTTTGTCTTAGCGAAATTTTCCGTCGCAGCGATTCCAGGCGGGGGCATCATCGTTATGTTACCAATCCTTGAAAGCCAACTTGGATTTAATGCAGAGATGATGTCTCTTGTCACGGCACTCTATATCCTGTTTGACCCCGTCATTACGACCGCTAATGTCATGGGAAATGGTGCTTTTGCAAAAATGATCGATCGCATAATGGGTATTTTACGATCATCAAAGGAAGCAAAAACTGAGAGATAAAAGCTACATCCCTTTTAGTTTTGCCTCCATATTGTTCAGTCTTTCTGGAATGACTTTGTTGAGCATTTCTCCACTGACTCCAATATCTCCGGAGTAAGGAAAGGCTAAAAGGAAAGCTAACCCAAGGTTGAAGGCGAGCAAGAAGCAAACCATCATGACGGTTATGAAATGATTAAGCTTATTTTTGGTATCATTAACGGTCACTGAAAAGACAATGAATAATGCACCTGCCAATAACAGTACTCGCACTCCAACAGGAATGATGGTGTGAAGCATATGAATTCGGGTCGCTCGATTTTCAGAAATGCTATCAAGATGTCTTAGAATACTTCCATATGCTTGGTTTTCTAAAGTTCCTTCCGGTTTAATCGTCAGCAAAGTCTTGTATAAATCATTTATGGTTCGCCATGTTTCATGAGCTGGCTCACCCCATCGCATGGCTTCCCATTCATGATCTTTCAAAATATCAATATATACCCTTATCACTTTAATAAGTTTCAGCTGAACATCTGGAGGAAACAATTGTAAATTATTAATTAGAAGATTAATGTTGGAAGCTTCCGTCGCAACTATATTTGTTGCGGCTGTATAATTTTGCCATAAAATCGCGATAACAAAGCCAAGGAGAAAACCATAACTCGTACCCATCACAGTGAAGGCTGGGGACATTTGTTCAGTCAAAAGCTTGGGAAAGTAACGTCTAACCGCAAAGAAAAAAATTGTGGCAGATAATAAAAAAAATGCCATTAGAAGCGCTATGAACATCCAAGACGGTAGCATATTGACCAATGCGCGATGCATAATAATTCCTCCCATTTCAAAAAATTTAATTTAAATTATATCGATTTTATTAGAATTGTAAAGGACTTGACGACAGTTTTTTTCCTTTTTGTTGGTTTCCTTTTTCTGACTCCTTGTTAAAATAAAGTGGTGTTGCAACACCGCAGTCGAGGGAAGATCAGGGTAGTATTGACGCCTCCCATTTCCTGCTTTGCACGGGTTTTGCCATCCGAGGAAATATCGGGGTATTGCGCGCTTTAGACCTCCCCGAAATTCGCTCTTAAAAAGCTCATTCCGCATAATATATTGGGAGCTCCACACATCCATGCTTCCATCCCAATTTATCGAGCTTCAGGATGCCACAATAATGAGATCCGTCAATCCCTGTGGGTTCATATGGGCAATTCTTCAACAAGAATCCCTTGAGTTTGTTCTTCATCATCAAAAAATTTCACCATGAAGAACTTATTCAATTTAGGATTTTTCAGATTTTTACGAACAAACTCCAGCTCAAAGCCGCATTTCTTATAGAACTCAGGCGCGTTGAACTGGTTCGTACAGAGGTTGATATTGTTAAAACCTTTACTCTTGAAACGATTTTCCAAGGATGCAATGAGAAGACGCCCATATCCGCTCCCGCGATGGGCACTATGAACCCACATATCATCAATATAGACTTCAGCAAACGCGGTATAGGCTGTTAAAACACCGATGAGTTTTTTTTGGTCATTCTGGAGAATGAGATGAAACCTCTTATAATTAACATCAATGCCGTGACTGGCTTCATAGTCTACCAAGTCACGTTCCATGATGGCTTCTTGTGCAGGGCTAAGTTCGTCTACCAATGTGATTTCAGTCATAATTTTCCTTCAATTTCTCAAGGTCAGATTTAATGAAAATTAAAGTGGATCCGAAGCAACGTCAACAATTCAGACGCTTAGCCCTACTTTTTCTGTTAACTCTCTTTTAAGGGCTTTGTATTAACCTACTCTTTTAAAAGAATGGGATAACAAAGCTAAGAGAAAAATGTATTACATATTGGTCGACTCAATCATTCTCACTACTCTCATCCTGTTGATGATATGGTTTATATATCTGGGTATTTTGCTTTCTAAGAGGCATGCCAGGCTTAATCCGCCTCAGAAAGACCTTAATAAATCTTTTGAATCTCAGATTGTTGAAGGGGCCGTTTTTGCGTTAATGGGACTCTTAATCGCATTTTCTTTTGCCTCTGCAAAAGCAAAACTGGATCTACGACGTCTTTTAGTGGTTGAAGAAGAAAATGCAATAGAGAGTGCTCGTCTTAGAATAAATTTAGTTTCACCTGACTTGCAGCGTGACATGCTGAATTCTTTTAATCAGTATTTAGACAAACGTGAGAAAATTTACCACAAACTACCCGACGTTGAGGCAGCAAAAGTAGACTTCGAAGAGGTAAAAGACATCCAGAATAAATTGTGGGGATTAGGGGTACAGGCTTGTCATACAAGCAAGGAGTATTCCGTTTGCATGCTCGTATTACCTTCCTTAAACACCATGTTTGAAATTACCAAAACGCGCTATGCCTATGCCTTAATTAATCCCCCTTTAATTCTCCCATTCTTTTTAATTTGTATCGCACTCTTAAGCTCATTGCTTGCGGGGTACAAGATTAGTGGAAGGAGTGGGGGAAGGTTTTTATTTGCCGTAAGTTATTCAACAGTTGTTGCAACCACGATTTATATTATCATTGATATGGAATATCCACGTTACGGACTTATCCCCTTGAATATCGTGAATTTTACGGGAGATACGGTTGAGCAACTTCTGAAATAAGGGTGTTACATTTCCAGTCCAAAGCCTAAGTAGGCAACCAGATATTTTTCACCTGCAATGCTGTGGCCTGCACTGAAAAGCAGGCTATATTTTTTAGTGAAATTGTATGTTCCCCCAAAGTTCAAAATCAATCGCGCACGATTTGTTGGACTTGCTGTCCCTTGAGCATAGAGCTCTCCGCCGAGGGTTAAGCTAGGCCCAAAATCACGCCGCAGTAAGGCCCCACCATAAGCATAGTCCACCTTCTGAGGCCCTTGGTTAAACGCATAGCCTCCTCCTCCAGACAGTTTCCAAAACCCCCAACTTTTTTGAGCCCAAAAAGGGATTTTTTCTAAGGCTCCTGTGTTTCCGATTCCTCGACTTGTACCTCCTGTGGGAAGTCTAAACTTAGGGTAAAATGCAACTTGGGGCATCGTACCCGCTTCATGAAGAAATCGATATTTAAACCCAACACGAATATCTCCATATCCATATTGAGTTGATTGACCCTTCTTTATCGATGACACACCGTACCCCACAAACTGCCCTTGTACATCTGGATAGAGACCGATGGAGAGCTGCACGAGGGGGGCTCTAATACTAGTGCTCCATTCTCTATGATTTACACGCGATGCAAAGTTGATTTTAACGACTTCATAGTCGGTGGGGACAGGGGTATCAGTTAAGTATTGATCTGCACAAAGATCTGAGATTTGGGAGACAATTCCGATTGCTAATAAGATAGAGCGGGTTTTCTTCATCATGAATGTTTTTGAAAAGCTATGTTTCATCGACACTATTCAAGACTATTGTCCCGTTTAATCTTCAACATCAGTTCCAAATTCCTCAAGGCCATTTTAAGATCGACCTCAGGTGGACGCTTTTCCTGAACAGCATTTAGAAAATCCCTAAAAGATTCAACCCAAGGATTTTGATAGTCAAATGTAGTGGTAACCCATGGAAGACTTATTTCCTGACCTTCTCCGAGGAGTTTACTGAAAACAAACGTCCCTTTTTCAGATACAGTCTGAATTGTTAAAGGAGTCCCTCCCGCAAGATCGCATTCAACATCAACAATGCCACCCTTTTCAAACTCAAAGTGAAGACTTGCAGAATCTTCGTTTTTAAGTCTATTGAGCGCATTATACGTAGCACCTTCAAAGGTTTTAAGAGGTCCGAACGTGGTTGGAAATAGCCATAAGGTTTGATCAATGAGGTGAGTGCCCAGCACGGATAGGCACCACCAGGGGTTCTCCTTATTACGCCAATCGTCGGATTTCTGTGGCTTCAAACTCCACTTGATCGATACCTTTTGAAGTGTCCCCAACTCACCCTTTTCGATAAGATCTTTAAGGTGTCTTAAGGCTAAGCTCCAGCGCATATGATAGTCAATCGCAAGGGTGAGGCCTCGTTCTTGAGAGAAGGCGACGAGCTCCTCTGCGTGACTATAGTCCGTCGCAATTGGCTTTTCCAAGAAGACATGCTTTCCCGCGATTAACGCGTGCATGGTGTGCCTATAATGTTCAAAATCAGGTGTTGAAACGACAACGGCGTCAACTCCTTCATAGGCTATGGCTTGATTACGTTGATCAGTGATAAATGTATCCTCTGGGAGTTTGTGCTCGCTCACGAATCGTTTTCCACGTTCTATATCACGGCTATATAAGGACACAATTCGACAGCCCGTTTCACGGATGGCTTGAACCAGCCGAACAGCCTGCTTACCGGTTCCAAGGAGTGCACAATTCATCCTTTTGTCTCTTTTTACTAATTTTGAGGCGAATTTCCCAAATTTTCCACGTAGTTTCTCGGAAAGGTTTTCGTTTTCTGTTTGAGCAAGAGCATATTTGACCCAACTTCCCATACTGATTCTTTTGTTGCCATTTGGAAATGCTGGTGCCTCTTGAAAAAGGTAACTCATAAACGTCCGCATGTGGGATAAAACAAGTTCAGGTTCAGCTCCGACAGATTCTGGAAATGAGTCTACCATATACTGTGCAAGAAGAACCGGAACTCTATTTGTATTCTTCTCATCATGTATAAATCTGAAGAGTCCCTTTAGTGTCTTATATTTCGTCTCAAGGGAACAAGTCTTAACTGACCAATCACAGAAATCCCCTTGTGAGTTGATTGACTCCTCAGGTGAAAACCCAGATGCAAAAAGACAAAAAGATAAGATATGGAGTTTCCCTTTCTTCTCGTGAGTCGTGTAGAGCTGATCTATTTCACCATTATTCTGTATTTCTTTCTTCATTACAGTTCGAATATAAGTTCTTACAAGCACCCCATTCCCATCGTCCTGAAGTGGCAAGTACTTTTCAGGATTTGCAATGGCAGTTTGCGTAAAAAAAAGCGCCGCGATCAACAGAAGTTTTTTAATCATTTGGTCTCCTTTATAAACCTATCAACAAAGACTTAACCCTAATGCCTTCCCTTCATTGAGGCAAGTGGGGAGATCCCTTACATCTCTCAATAAACAGGAAACTCCATAGTGACAATTGCAACTAGCTTTGATTTAATGGGTTGAGTGTCATAAAGGAAGATAAAACACATGTCTCTTAACTTTAGGGAAATCCGCACATCGGATCGTGAGATGATGAACACCTTAATGCGGGCGGGAAAAGGATACTGGGGCTATCCGGAAGAAGGACTGGATCGCTTTATGGCAACGTTTGGTATTCGGGATGAGTCCTATTATCAAAACGCCTTTGGTTTTATGGCTGAAGAGAAGGGTAAGGTGATTGGATATTATGCTTTTAAAACTGATGAGGGCGAGCCCATGTTGGATGATTTCTTCCTCGACACTCAGCTCATTGGCAAGGGATATGGTCGTAAATTGTGGGACCATTGCATCGAACAAGCGAGAGCAAAAGGATGGGAGAGCTTTAGCTTCTGGTCTGATCCTAACTCGCGACCCTTTTACGAGCATATGGGAGCCGTCACAATTGATCACAGGCCCATGGTGACCATGCCTGGACTCATGGCTCCGATCATGCGATATGTTGTTGATTCAAAATGGTGAAACTTTAGATCTATTTTTCGACATAAGATTTAGCAAGTGCGATATCCTTATGGCAATAAAGTGACTTTTTATAAAGTTGATTTCAGGGAACTATTTAAGATGAGGAGTATACAATGAGTGAGATCAAGCTGCCCCTAGGACTTTATAGGCATTACAAAGGGAATTTATATCAAGTCATTGGGCTCTCAAGACATTCGGAAACAATGGATGAGCTTGTTGTGTATCAAGCTCTCTATGGAGACTATGGTCTTTGGGTTCGACCCTTACATATTTTTCTTGAGCCTGTAGAGATTGATTATGAAACGGTCCCCCGGTTTAAACTCATTAAAAAACTGCATGAAAAGTCGCCGCCTTTTCAGAGATAGCTCGATCGCGATATGAGTAAAGCTTACGTAAAGAACTTCTGAAAAGTAATGCCATCCAAACCATCTTCATAATAGCGAGGCATAATATACCCCTCTTGATATCCTTGAGCTTTATAGAAGGCCCGCGCTTCCTGATTGTTAACAGGTGTGTCTACAAATACGCCACGATTTCCCTGAAGTTGAGACTCTTTTTCTATATATGTCATGAGGTTTCCCCCGATGCTACGTCTTTGATAATCAGGTGATACAACGAGCCCTGGGACAGAGCTGAGACAATTCCAACGATAATGTTGCACTTGAATAAAACCAGCTAGACGACCCTCTTTTTCCGAAACAAATACACTACCTTCCTCGTCGTGAATCAGTTTGTTAATATATCTTTTTTGTCCTTCAACATATTGAGGCGCCCATCCGATTTTTGTGAGGATGTCCGCGATGTCCTTCATATCACTGTCAGTGTAGGATCGGATAGTAATGTCTATAATAGGTTGGTTTTTAAGCATCTGTTTTCCTTTTTCTTACACATTAGCTCAAGTTCCTCTTTGCTGTAAACGAGGATGGTTCACGAAAATCCTTAGACAATTCAGCTTCAAGTTCCTCAATCGTTGGAAGAGCTGTTTGAATGTCTTCCGGTATTGCTTTTGTAAGACGGTACTCTGCCAAACTAATCGGTTTTGACATATCTCGCAATGCATACTCGGCGATCACCTCATCTTTCGTTTTACAAAGGATTAAGCCAATTGTGGGGTTATCACTTGAATGCTTTAGCAAATCATCAACAACAGACAAATAGAAGTTCATCTTACCCGCATGCTCTGGTTTAAAGGCTTTATCCTTGAGCTCAATGACCACAAAGCATCGAAGCTTCAAATGGTAAAAAAGTAAATCAATGAAAAAGTCTTGTTTACTCACTTCAAGAGGATACTGTCTGCCGACGAACGCAAATCCCGAACCGAGCTCAAGGAGGAACTTTTCAATATGGATGATAAGGGTTTTCTCAACTTCTCGTTCATGGGCCTCCTTGCCAATACTTAAAAAATCAAACACATAAGGATCTTTCAACGTAGCATGCGCCAAATCAGATTGAGGAGCGGGGAGCGTCTTTGTAAAATTAGTGACCGCTTTGCCTTGGCGTTTATGAAGCTCACTTTCAATTTGCATGACCATGATATTACGTGACCAACCATGTTCGATAGCTTTATTCATGTAAAACAAACGGTCTTGATGGTTTTTAATTTTGTCAATTAAAACAATTAGATGGAACCACGGTAATTGTGCAGCAGCTTGCTGCACAAATTCAACGTCAGGATATTCCTCAGCAAATTTTTTCATGTATTTAAGATTTCTAGGACTAAACCCTTTCATTTCTGGAAACGATCCGGATAAATCCTTACTGAGCTGGTCTATGATTTTTGCACCCCAACCATGTTCCTTTTGTCGTCTCAAAATTTCCGATCCAATGTGATGGTAAAGCAAGATAAGTTCACTGTTAACCGCTAGAATGGCTTTATGACGACTTGAGGTAACTCGGTTTTTGAGTTCTTCTAAAAATGTGGAATATTCATGGTTAAGAATTTCTTTTGTCATGCTCGGCTCTCCTCAATTTAGATGTTTTCAAAAAAATTAGATGGAACGGCAGGTCCCCACAGTAATTGTGCAAGCACCGTTTGCACAAATTCAAAGTTAAGATATTCCTCAGTAAATTATTGCATATCTCCTTTTTTAAAATGGTTTTTGAACAAAAAGGTTAGAAGTAACGAAAGGTCTCCACATAATTCTCCAGCAATCTGCTGGAGAATTTAGATTTAAAAGAAGAACATAAGAAGGAACGACAGGCCCCCACGGTAATTGTGCAACAAGTTGCTGCACAAATTCAAAGTCAGGATATTCCTCGGCAAATTTTCCCTTCAGAAATCATTCCTCAAATAATAGAGGAGTGCAAGTGTGTCTTAACCGTCACGTTTAAACTCAATTTTGTAAGCATTCATTGGCTTTAGTCGATGATCTTAAAGAGACTCTTCCATTGTAAACAAATTACTCCTGCAAGTCTGATTTTCTCTCAATTCGATCCGCAGGTATATTTTCAGAACGAGTGAGAAGTATAAACACGATCGCTATAAACGAGATCGCTGAAGACATGATATAGGTTACAGCATAGCCATAAACGTCAGCAGCGCGTCCTAGGGCAGGTTGTGTTACGACCCCCCCAGCTGAGCCCATCAAGTTATTAAATGAAAGCACAGTCGCTCGTTGTGCTGAAGGAATGAGGGTATTAATTAAGGCGAGGTAAACGGGGTAACTAATCGCAAATGAAATTGCCCATATGGCACCAAAGATGAGTGCGAGAGTGAAGTTGGTAAAAACGCCGACGAGCAACAGCATTAAGCTACTGACACAAATTGAGCTGAGTAAAATGGTTGTGCGCCTTTTAAAGAGAGAGCGAACACGAGAGGAAATTAATCCACCGATAATTTGTGCGCCTGCAATGCCCGCTGCGGCGAGTCCAGCAATTGAGTACGCATTCGGGTCTCCGTAGAGCTCTAATAAATAGGGTTGTAAGGCATAGAAAGCATAAATACCTGCTCCACCTGTGAAAGGTGTGGTTAGCATCAACCAGCGAATGGGGCGACTTTTAAAACTATAGTAAACCGATTGATCAAATAACTTTTTCGAGGCTGTCAAAATGTGCTTTGGCCGCGTGGGTGTAAATCCAATATCTTTCATAAATAGGAAAGCAACAATAAGAGTGACAATCAAAAGTAAACAACGCACAAGATAGGGAACTCCTAAATTCGTGAATTGGGCAATCAAACCCCCTCCGACAGAGCCAATTAACATGGAGGCGCCCGTTGCGATCTGAGCTTTTGCAAAGACGGGTTCCATGTCTCCCTTGTATTTTGCAAAGGCGAGAGCATCAATAAGCCATGCTTCCGTTGCTCCTGAAAAGAACGTAAATCCGAGCCCTAAGAGAAGTGAGACAAATCCCCACAACCAAAACGGCACAGTGACATACCAGAACAGGACATACAAAAGTGTTGAGGCCATGAGTGTGATTGCGCCCAGCATGTACGAAAGCCGCCTTCCCCAGGAGTCGGCAATGATGCCAGTCGGGATTTCGAACACAACTTGGCCTGCGGTAAAAAAAGCATTCGCTGTGAAGGCCTGTAGGTTATTTAATCCTGCATCAAGCAGGAACAACGTATTAATGCCCCAAATAAGTGAAGAAGCAAGAGTCGACATAAAAGTCAACGTTATAAATGTCCGTTGAATTGTTCTTGCTTGATCGTTCACAGGCCTACCTTTTTTCTTATGTATATCTCACCTTCGTTTAAAATTGATTAAAGATATTATTTATCTTTCTATTTTCTTGATATGATAAAGCTAAGAACCCAACAACCCCGATGGCAAGAGCTATCGGTATAACACTAATCCCATACACATAAGACTGCGTGTTCGTAATGACCAAACCAATGGCGGTGTGGAAGAAGTATCCAAAGCTCATAATGATCATATTGGCAACGGCAGTCGTAAGCCCAGCCACATTTTCCGGGACATAAGTGGATGCCTTATAAATCGCCAAGATCTGATAAGAACAGCAAACGCCGACTATAATAAAGCCAACCGTCATGCTTGTTACGTTCAATAAGACCATCACCAATGCAATGAACGTAATCATCATGATGATACCTGCTCCAATGATGGAGCCCATATACATCCCCGTTTTTTCAGCAAATAGACTTAAGAGTGGTGCGCCAAAACAGAAGCCGACGAAGATCATGGAGGGAAGATATCCGGCAGCTATCGTATCATAACCATAGACTTGCTTAAGGAATTCAGAAGCCCAGACATCAGCAAATCCTTCCATGGGGCCAACTAACAGTCCAGCAAAGAAACAGGTGGCAATAACCTTAGGGTTCGTCAAAACCGTTTTGATATTTGCCATAACGTTATCTTGGTTGCTGGCTTCAAAATTAGGGACGACCAAGTAAGTCATGCTGGATAAAATGATACCAAGCCCTGCAAATATCAAGATAACTGTTTTATAACCCAATGTCTCACACATCTGAGCCACGGGTCCGCCCCCATAAATGGCACCAATCAAACCGATAGTCACAGCTATGCTTAGCATTCTGGTAAAGTGCTTTTCACTAAAGGACATACGAATGATTTTAAAGGCCCCTAATATAGCGGCGGAAGAACCAACGCCTATAAAAAAGCGACCTATAATAGGGTAAATCCAGTTATCAGAAACAACAATAGGCAACATGCCAACCACCGTAAGTAGGATACAGCCTGTCATAACGTTTCTGGGGCCATAGCGATCCAGCATTATACCAATTGGCAAATGCATTAATACATATCCGAGGTAATACACTCCTGAGAACTGTCCAAATACAGCAGCATCCAGACCGTATTGCTGCATAATATCTTCGATCATGATGTTGGGCATCACCCGGATAACAAACTGGTACGCATAGAATATGGATGCGGTCATCCACATAATCCATGCCATTTTTCTTGATATAGTCATTACTCTTTCCTTATATAAACTTAATTGCTCACTCAATGAGTTGGCCAGCCCTCCTTCGATTAAATAGGTGGCTTGCCAACCGAAGCTTCAGAGAAGCGAAGGTTGGATAAATTTTAATGTGATAAATTTGGGTATTGAAAATGCTCCGCCTTAGCGGAGGAGGAGTCCACGGAGTAAGGAAATCTGAAAATATTTTGTGTCGCTGATCGACATTACATCACTTTCATGTGTTAAATTCTACTTCTCAATAGAGAATATATTCATTAC
>Ga0207080_1009_pt1 | contig 51897 bp, 46 predicted proteins | sample Alteio_BWMinHeat_58_FD_153532 | JGI IMG/M metagenome (GOLD analysis project Ga0207080, IMG submission 153532) | Enriched cells from forest soil in Barre Woods Harvard Forest LTER site, Petersham, Massachusetts, United States -... | ecosystem: Environmental > Terrestrial > Soil > Temperate forest >...
CTTTGAAAGCCTCCGTTACCTTTTTGGAGGCGACCACCCCAGTCAAACTACCCGCCAAACAATGTCCTCCGCTGTGCAGAGTTAGACACCAAATACAGAAAGGGTGGTATTTCAACGTTGACTAACTGACTCCTAGCGAAGCCAGATCACAGTCTCCCACCTATCCTACACATCCTGTATCCGATATCAATGTTAAGTTGTAGTGAAGGTGCATGGGGTCTTTCCGTCCCGTTGCGGGTAACCGGCGTCTTCACCGATACCACAATTTCACCGAGCTCATGGCTGAGACAGTTCGGTCCCTATCTGTTGTGGGCGTAGGAAGTTTGAGTGGGGCTGACCTTAGTACGAGAGGACCGGGTTGGACTAACCTCTGGTGAATCTGTTATGGCGCCAGCTGTATTGCAGAGTAGCTAAGTTGGGAATAGATAAGCGCTGAAAGCATCTAAGTGCGAAACTAGCCACGAGATGAGACTTCCATTGAGGGTCGTAAGAGACTATTACGTTGATAGGTTACAGGTCTAAAGGTGGTGACATCATAGCCGAGTAATACTAATCGCCCGAAGCTTTCTTCGTGATGAAATAAGTTCATTGGTTCAGTAGTTTAATGGTTCATTGGTAGCAATACTAATAAACAAATGAACGAATGAGCCAGTGAACGAACATCAACAGATAAACAAAATGCTGTTGTTTTCTCCTATTTCGATTTCTTCTTTCAATTTTGTCTTAGTTATTAGTTAACCGGTGACCCGTTAACTAGTGATTAGTAAACCAGGCGAATAAGCCAAGTCACTAATCACCGGTCACCAATCACTAATCACTATAAAATATTCAGGTGCCTATATCGGCGGTGTCCACCTCTTCCCATTCCGAACAGAGAAGTTAAGCCCGCCAGAGCCGATGGTACTGCAGTAAAATGTGGGAGAGTAGGTCGGTGCCCAATCTTATCAGAAAGCTCGTGTCTAATGACACGGGCTTTTCTGTTTTTAAGACATTTGTCACCAGGCATTGGTCATTGAACGCTTGCCCTAATGCCTAATGACCAGTGCCCAATGACAAAATCCTGGCTATTGGCTCTCACTCCCTGATTCTTCTGGCAGACTCCTGATTCTAAAGTCCTTACCCTAAAAAAACAGGCGTGTCAAAAAAACGCAATGAGGAAAATTTATTATATTTGTACCGGGTTGCAACATCCTGTTCAACCCATGATAAGGTTTAGGTTTAAAGCCCCAAGCAGCGAGTGCAAGGGGCTTTTATTTTGCTTTGTCTTTGTGGGGGCAACCAATCACAACACCTTATACAAAATCCAGTTATCGGTTTCGTAAATCTTTTGCAGGTTCAGATTGCTGTCGCTGTGTTTAATGGAGGGCAGGTATTTGTTATTCAGCTGGGTATAACCGTTCAGCGGGTTATTGTCGGTAGCTATCAGGATATAATTAACGTATTTCTCGGGCGCTTCGCTGGCGCTCAGGTAGCTTTCCTGGTAAGGCAGGGTAAGCCGCTGTATGTGGTGGGTAAAGGCAATCACGGGGTAAGCAACGGCATCGTCGGCCAGCACCTGTTCGTTGGCGGGTAGCGTATTGAGGTAGGTAGCCATTTCGCGGTTGTCGGCCTGGGTATCATCTGGCGTTAAGTGGAACAGCGTGTTGGCAAAGTCGCGCTCTTCGGGCACAAACGAGTTGGCCAAAAAGAAATAACCCGTAATCAGCTGGAACACCGTCATTATGCCCAGCATGGTTTTCATCATCCGCTGGTTCTCGTGCTTATGCCCTCTAAACACAATACACAGCAGCGATAGTATCAGGAAGATCAAAAAGTATTCGTGCGCCAAAAAAATCTTATCATATTTAATCTGCAAAAACTCCACAAAGGCAAAGGGAGCGGCAATAGTGAGTATTTGGTAAGTGTTGTGCCTGAACAGGTAAATAGCCAGGGCTATCATGGGGCAGTACAGCGCAATGCTTGCCGTTACCAGCGGCGATACCTGCGACGACTGGTAATGCACAAAACTGGTGGCCTGCTCAAAACCTATCTTATCGGCCAGCACCGTCCACGTCGCATACGGACTGTCGATAAAGTAGTCCAGGTCGTTGGCGTGCGTCAGGTTTAGCATCTTAAAGATGAGGATAGACGCAAGCGGGAGTATAAATATGATGATGTAGATGGCGAAAGTTTTGTTAATCAGCTTTCGCCGGAGTGCAGGCGTATTAAAACTTTGCACCAGCCGGAACACGGTTTCCGTTTCGGCAAGGTTTAGGCTTTGTGTAGCGATAAACAGCACCAGCGGGATAAAAAACAGCGTGAGCCAGATAAATTTATAGTCGCAAAATACCAGCACCACCAAACATATACTGGCGATAGAAACGTGGAAGGTGGTGTTCGACTTATAGTACCGCAGGATATGATAAAAGAACAGAAAAAAGAAAATGAGCACCAAATAAATGGATTTCCCCGAACAGGCGGTGTATAACAGTCCCGGGTGAAATACAAACAGCACCAGCAATATCAGCAAATAAAAATCATCGTGACTCCGCTTGGTGAGCGTGGTAGCCATAATGTAAAAGAGTATGGCGGTACCAATCGCGGAAGCAAACACCGGCGCCAGTAAATGACTGATGGACGAAAACATAAACGTGCCCCAAAAGGGCAGTATGGGCGACGTGAGGCCCATTGTTTTGAGCCGGTTACCTACCCCTTCGAACAGGATCTTGTTTTTCTCGCTGTAAAAAAGTGATTCGAGATTGTGGTAGTCTAAATTATGCAAATACACACCCATAAACAGGTAATAACCTGCCAGCAGTAAGGATAAAATAATTAAATATAGCGTTCTCCTGTGCATTATTTAATCACGTTTGTTGCGCTGTTTACCTTGCTTAAACCATGATTTGTTTTTTCCCAGTAAAAGGGTTTCACTATCAGTTGGTACAAACCCCTGTACGCGGCAGCCGAGTGCAGCAACCAGTAAATGGGGTTGGCAATGGCAAATAGTATCAGTTCGTAAAAGCGGCGCTTAAACACCGCCATCATGTTTACGTAAATCATCAAAATGTTGCCTACCATCAGGTTGAATATCGATATGAACAGCACCCAATCCGGGAACAGCAAATGGATAGATGATATATTGAACAGCACGTAAGCCAAAAATATAAACAGCAAAATAGGGTAAATTAAAAAAGTAATTGGCGTAGCCCCAACGAAGAAGTTAAACCCTAAAAAGCCTTTCCAACCCACTTTTTTCCATAACCTTACGGGATTACGCATGTGCACCAAATAGGTTTGCATATAGCCCTTTATCCACCTCGAGCGCTGGCGTATCCAGTTGAAAGGCTCGTTGTTGGCCTCTTCGTAAGTGGTTGAATTGACGATAGCCACCTTATACCCTTTAGCATAAGCCCGAACGCCCAAATCGGCATCCTCGGTTACGTTGAACGGATCCCATGCACCCAGGTCTCTCAACGCTTCAATCTTAAAGTGATTGCTGGTTCCGCCAAGCGGGATGGGAATATCCAAAGTATCAAGCCCAGGCAGCATATAATCAAACCAAAAAGAATATTCGAGCGTGAACATCCTGGTCAGGAAGTTTTCGTTACGATTGAAATAGTTGAGGGCACTTTGCACGCAAATGTATTGCTCGGGTAGTTTATTAAACAGCGTAACTACTTTTTTAAGCTGATCCGTGTCCGGGATATCTTCCGCATCGTAAATGGTGAGGTACTTGCCCCTGGCGAAAAGAAGGCCGTAGTTACAAGCTTTCGGCTTGGTTTTAGGCTGATGATAAGGCACAATAACCACCTCAAACACCGCCGGGAAATCCAGGTTTCGCACCGCATTCAGCGTTTTATGGTCATCTTCCTCTATCAGCAGTTTTACGTCGAGTTTTTCACGCGGGTAATCCAGGCTCCGCAGGTTCCATATCAGCTTTTTTATTAGTATATCTTCCTTATAAACCGGTAACAGGATGGTATAAACGGGCAGATCGTCCTCGTCCAGGTGTTTCAGCTCTTCCTTGGTGACGGCCTGGTATAACTCAAACCGCGAGCCCACTAAGGATAGAAATAGCTTGAAAACAATAGCCACCAGGAAAAAGGTGCTCAATATAATATTGAGTATAACCAGCAACTCTTTGAAATGGTATACTGCCCCGTAAGCCATACTACATGCCACCAGGAAAAAGAAAATCAGCTGCGGGTTTGTAAAGGTAGTCAGCGCCGAACTGTTGGGGTCGTTGTCCAATAATTCAAAAACAGCGGTTTTTACATGCGATCCGCCAAGCAGTTTGTGGCTGAGCCAGGTAATCTCCAAATCGTCAGCTAAGAGAATCTCGGGCTCAAGGTGGTAAGTAAGCCGCACAAAGTCGATACACAGCCGGTTGGTAGGGTCGGCCATTACCGTGATCACTTTGTTGTTCTCGATGCGTAATGGTATGGCCAGGTGCGCGTCTGCAAATGCAAGGTCAATTTCCTTTAATACATCCTCATCGTACTCAAGGTCGCGTATGTGCTGGAATTCGTAACCGGCATGATTAATGGACCGCCTGTAATTTTTGCGCGATACATAACCATAACTCAGCGCCACCTTTAAAAACGAAAGGTCGAACCGTTGCGCATAGTCCTGGATATGATCCCGGTCGTGTGGTGACAAGAAACCATCTTTAACCAAAAGTTCGGGAACTGATATATCCATTATATGTTTATATGAAATGTTTTAATGCTTAAATCCCATTAAACCCCCTCTCCAACTTCGACCGCTGTAGCTTTAGCGAAAGCGGTTGGAGAGGGCTGGGGGGACGCTTAATCGTTAAACAATTCCTGTGATTTTTGTACCCTCGAACGCACATACAGGAACGACATCAGTATCAGCACCAGTAAGCCAAGCAGGATATATAAGTTGTAAGTTTCCCAGAACCGTGTAAGCGCGTTTTTGGTATCAAAATACTCCAGGTTTTCGCTTGATTTGTTGATGTTGAACAAGTACTTGTTCCCGTTTACATCCGAGATACACATATTGCTTGATAGCGTGGATAATTGCTCGGTAATTGATCTTGAGGCTGCCGTAAACGCTTTCTCTTTTTCAGTCCCTGTCGCGGTTATAACCAATACGGCATTATTGCTTGGGCCATAAAATATTTGCGCCAGGCCATTGGATACCGAATCAGAAAGGCGGTAAACCTCGCTTCCGTTTTCATTATTGAGTATGCGGAACTTTTTATTAAACTTAATTGGCGCATAGCGGAAATTATCCATCAACTGGTCATTCTGCGATAACAGCGCAACAATGTTGTATTTCTTCAGATCGGCCAGTGTTATATTATCCGAGTAAGCAAACTCAGGGAAATTATTGCCATTGATGTTATTGTTCAATTCAAAAATGATCTCGCCCATCGCCGCTGCAGCATATTTAGCATACTCCTTGCTCACCACAATTTTGGTTGTGCCGGTATTAAACGCTTCGGGATACTGGTAAAAGCTCAGGTCGTTGGTGATAAAGGGGTTTTTCGATTCCAGGTACGATTTATCCACGTCAACCTCGGCAAAGAAATTGGTAAATGAGTTGATACAGTTACCGCTGCTTGGGTAAATCCTGAATTCGGCCTCAACCGTATTATACTTATGGTGCTGGTAACGGTTTATCGTTACCGACGTATTCAGTTTGCCTGTTGCATCCAGCCTTTCACTGCTGATCAGCATACCATTCAGGTAGATATTAAAATACCCGCGGTCGCCTGGGGTTAAGCTGCTGTAGTTGGCCACAAAATGTATCTCAACTTCTTTTGGGGTAAAGCTAAAGTCGCTGTTTTTGAAACTGTACACATTGGTTAACGAACCAATGCCCGACATAAAGTTCGGCGCGCCGCCAACCTGTCTTAAGGTAAGCCTGGTGCGGTTTTCTTCGATTGTTTTAAAGAAGTTATTCTGAGCGTTACTGATGAGCAGGTATTCGCCGAAAGACGAATTTAAAATGTTCATATTGCCCAGCGCGGTGATGGCTTTTTCGTAACCCGGATCGTCGCCGCCGGTAATAAACAATATTTCACCGGGTACGGTCGCTTCCTTGCCTTTCCCTGCCGAATCTAAGGTAACCAATGATTTTTTCAGGAACAAAAGCCCTTCAGGTGCTTGTGGTTTTACGCTGATCATGGCTTTTTTATCCGCCTGGAGGTTATCCCATTTACCCACCATGATGTAATTCTTGATGCTGTCGGGTAATAGGTCTTCCTGGTAGACCTTAATATCGCGGTTAAGTGTCTTCTTCAATCTCGAGTAGGCCCATGCCACAGCCTTTAAATCATGCAGCGTTGGGTTTACCGGGTAAACAATTGCCCGTTTTGATTCAAAACAGTTGCTGATATTTACATTGCTGAAGAAATTGCCGTTGGTTTTAACCAGCGACAGGTACGAATTTTCTTTAACCTTTACCCACATGGCCGGGTTATCCAGGTCTTTACATTTATCATCCGATACCGTAAGCAATGTTTTAACCTGTATTTTCAGGAATTTATCAGCCGCAAGGTCCTCGGGGGTAAGCGCAATCGTGATCTTTTCAATCGAATCCTTTGTCAGGCGTGCACTGTAAGCGGGCCTTTCATTAATAACTATGTTCACAAAGGAGTGATCTTTTATCAGTGCCTGTGACGGTTCAATATAAAGCACCAGTTTGCTGCCTTTCATCTCAACCAGCGGACTGATCTTCAAAAAAAACGACGTGGCACCTATCATGCCATAAATAGGTTCATCGTCGTGCCCCATCGATTTAAACGATACAATGCTTTGTGCCATTGATGCCGTACTTAAGAGTACTGCAAGAGCTAGAAGGCTAAAAAATTTATTCATCGGGTTGTAGGTATTAATTGATCACATTGAATTCTACTCTAAAATAATTGCCGTGGTCGTCACTGCGGTAAGTTAGTTCGCCGCCCATTTCCTGGGTCATCAGCTTGGCTATTGACAGGCCAAGCCCGAGGCGGCTTTCCACATGCTCCGAGGCATCATTTAAAGTCTTTAATTTATTAAACATCATATCCAGTTCGTCTTCGCCTATGGCGATACCGCCGTCAATAATTTCGAAAACAAAACGCTGGCGCTGCAGGCTGGTAACCACATTAATGCTGTTATTGGTCTGCGAAAATTTGATTATATTGGATAGCAGGTTTTGAAATATCTGCCCCGTAAATACCCGGTCGAGCTTCACATTGAGGGGTAATTTCAGGATATTGTCAACCAGTGTAATATTCTTCATCTGGGCCGTTTCAAGCAGGCCGCGGTACACATGCTGCACTTCCTGGTTGATATCAAATATCTCCATGTTGAATTGCATTTCCGACGATTCGATCTCGCGCACATCCATCAGCTTGCTCAGCATGTATTGTATTTTTTCGGCCGATTGCCCGATATAGCTCGAGTATTCCTTTTGGTCGGTGCTCAGGCGGTCTTCCTCTTCCTTAATCATGTTATTACTCATGATGATGGAGCCAACCAGGTTTTTCAGGTCGTGGCCGGCAATATTAATGAAGCTGTTTTTCTGTTCATCCAGTTTGCGCAGGCGCTCGTACTGCATATCAATGATATGGTTCTTTTCGCTGATGTCCCTGTTCTGGGTCTTTAGCTGCTCGTTTGATTTTTCAATCACTATCTGTGAATGCACTTCACGCAATATTACCTTGTGCCGGGCATTTGGGATAAGGCACGATATAGCAAGGATAATGAAAAATATACTGCCGCCATTGCTGATGAAAACATCAACCTGGTACTCGCTGGCGCCAAAAAGGTTATAAAAAAGCACCAGCAATATAAGCGCAATAAGCGCCTGGATAATTGAATTGATAGGTTCCCAAAACACCTGCATGTTAAAAAACAACACCACTACAGAGTAAAGCAGGAAATAAATATTCAACTCGCTGGGCCGTACCAGCGTAACCAAAAGGGCGGATAAGGCCGAAAGCAGGAAAAAAGCAACGTGCAGCAGTATCCGGTGGTTGAATTTTTTGGCATGCATGAAGTTGTACAGCATGTACAGTATCAGCACTATGATAATGCGCCCGATAAAAACCTGCATCCATATATCTTTTGCCCAAATAAAATCAGGAATACTAAATAGCGGAAAAATCAAAATGATCGTCCAGATGATGTTATTCGTCTGGAACCAGGCCTTTTTTGCAACCTCCTTAGAAAATTCCTCTTTATTAATTTGAACAAGCATCTATTCGGTTTCTTAGTTTATAAAAAGATTAAACCAGTCGTTAATTTACCGTGAATAAAAGTAAAAATAATCGAAATAAGCAACGTTTTCAACAATCGTTATTAACAACCTGTTAAGATTGTAAATAATTTAAGCTTAGTTAAGTGTTTTACACAGGAGGTTACCAAAGGTGCTATTTTTATAATTAAAAACAACAAATGCTTTAAAAGTAGCAAGTCCCTTGCCGCCCTTTAGCATATCAAATCCATACAAATTTGATGCTAAAGCTCCCCAACACACTAACCCAACTTCAAAACTGTGCGAATTATACGGGAATAAGCTAGTGATTTGTTGCCATTTTGATGATTTAAATGATAATTATTATTCAATTGAAAATCAGTAGTTAATAGATTTGGGGCAATTTTTCACCAAAAGAAATAAACATAATGATGCCTGTAGCAGTTGCGGGATAGGATTATAATATCAAATTTGCTATTTTTGAGAGACAACCACATTGTAAATCAGCCGGCAAAGCAGGCAAAAATCATTATTGAACCCAAAACTGATTTGTTAATTACACATATTAAATGATTACCTTTGCACCCTATAATTGATGTATGAAATTTTTTGAAGAGAAGAGATGCGAGGTGATGAAGCATATTGAAAAATATATGCTTGAAAAGATCAATGATTTTTTGAAACCCGTTGATACCATCTGGCAGCCATCTGATCTGTTGCCCGACTCAACCAGGGAAACATTCTTCTCTGAAATAAAAGAATTGCAGGAAAGCGCCCAGGGTTTGTCATATGACCTGATAGCCGTTTTAATTGGCGATACTATTACCGAAGAGGCCCTGCCGACCTACGAATCATGGCTTACTATGGTTGAAGGTGTTTCGAAAGACGAAGCAGGCGGCTGGATGAAGTGGACAAGGCATTGGACATCTGAAGAAAACCGCCACGGCGACCTCCTTAACAAATACCTTTATCTTTCTGGTCGTGTCAATATGCGTATGATGGAAGTATCTACGCAATACCTTATTGCCGATGGTTTTGATATCGGTACAGGCACCGACCCATACCGTAACTTTATATACACCTCTTTCCAGGAACTGGCAACTAACGTATCACACCGCCGCGTGGCTTCGCAAGCTAAAAAGGATGGTGATACCCTGCTGAGCAAAATGTGCGGTGTAATAGCTGCCGATGAGGCGCGCCATGCCCGGGCATATAAATATTTTATCAGTAAGATTTTTGAAGTCGACCCTAACGAAGCCATGCTGGCTTTTGAAGATATGATGCGCAAGAAAATTGTGATGCCTGCGCACTTCCTGCGCGAAGTAGGTTTAAAGGTGGGTCAAACCTTTGGCCACTTTACCGATGCCGCACAGCGCCTGGGCATTTATACTGCTACCGATTACGTGGATATCCTGAAGAACCTCATCGAAGACTGGCACATCGAAAGCATTAAAGATTTGAACGAAACCGGCGAAAAGGCACGTGATTATATCATTAACCTGCCAAACCGCTTGCTCCGCGTTGCCGAAAGGATGAAAAATCCGATGCTGGAGTATAAGTTTAGCTGGATAAACGGGTAATTAAGTCCCAAGTCCCAAGTCGAAAGTTCTAAGTCTAAAAGTTGTACGTTGTACGTCTGACGTTTTACGTTTTTAATCTTCCGGACTTATGCGGACTTTCGGACTTCCCGACTCACGCTATCCCTCCCTCACCAAATCCGTCCCGTATTTGTCCGACAGGTCATTAAACAGGTCGTTCAAAATGGATTCAATGGTAAGCGAGTTTACATCATCCACATAATGCTCCGAACGGGTGATATGCAACTCCCTGCCCTTCACTTCTATATTAAACAAAACCTCATTGTCGTACAGCTCCGGCTGCCATATTTTTATCGTATCGCCAAATCCTTCGACTATAAAATGCATTTCGGTTTTCCGCTGTTCTTTAAACATCGGGTCAATATTTAGCCGGATATGATTCAACAGTGCGATCGGATCTACCCGGGTATGCAGCGTTACTATCTTCATAATAATTTAAGTACAATAACGCGGGTCATTTTGTTTGCTCCGGCTTAATTGTAGTTTTGCCTTACAACCATAAAATATCAGCTATATTTAACCATGAAAGCTAAGAGCGGCTTTGTAAATTTTGCCCTTGTAGTGGTAGGCATATTCTCTGTCGGCCTGGGATTTAAAGGATTTCTACTGCCAAGTCATTTTATTAACGGAGGCGTTACGGGCATATCGATGCTTTTAGCCGAAACTACCCGTCTGCCGCTTTCTATAGTGCTTTTCCTCACCAATCTTCCTTTTCTTTACCTCGCTTACCGTCGGCTGGGCTTTTATTTTGCCCTCCGCAGTGCGCTGGCAATTGCCGCCCTTTCGCTTTGCCTGGCTTTCGTTGCTTTTCCCGAGATAACACATGATAAGTCGCTCACTGCCGTTTTTGGCGGGTTTTTTATTGGCGTCGGCATAGGCTTGGCCATACGCAGCGAGACGGTATTGGATGGTACCGAGATAGCGGCCCTTCTCGTCAGTAAAAAAATGCAGCTATTCAAAGTGAGCGACGTGATACTGCTGCTCAATGTGATCATTTTTTCATCGGCAGTATTCTTTTTAGGCATCGAGGCGGCGCTTTACTCCATTCTCACCTACGTATCCGCGTCTAAAACCGTTGATTTTATTTTAAACGGTATCGAGCAGTACACCAGCATCACGGTAGTGTCGGGTAAAGGAGAAGCTATACGGAAGGCCATAACCGACATGGGCCGCGGCGTAACAGTCTACGAAGGGAAAAAAGGTTACGGCAAGGATGGCCATATCAACGAGGTGCGCGATATTATTTTTACCGTGGCCACCCGGCTCGAGATACCATCTTTGAAGGCAAAAATATTGGATATCGACCCCTCGGCATTTATCGTTCAGCAAAGTATTGAAGATACTACCGGCGGGTTGCTGAAAAGGAAAGAACATCATTAAAAATTAAGACACGAATTTCACGAATGGTTTCTAATTTACCCGAATTGAGATAGGAATGAAATTAGCCTAATTCGTGCAATTCGCATAAATTCGTGGAATTAGTGATAATATATTATGAAATACAAATTACTCGGCCGTTCGGGCCTTAAAGTTTCTGAATTGTGCCTTGGCACTATGGGTTTTGGCACCGAAGCCGGCTGGGGCGCCGACCGTGATACCAGCTTTGCCATTATGGATGCCTATGCCAATGCCGGGGGTAATTTCCTGGACACAGCCAACATCTATAAGCTCGGCACCAGCGAAAAGATCATCGGCGATTACATCAGCAACCACGATCGCGATCATTTTGTGGTAGCGACCAAATACACGCTGAAGGACAATATTACTAACCCAAATGCATCCGGCAATAACCGCAAAAACATGATGCGCAGCGTGGAGGCCAGCCTCAAACGCCTCAATACAGATTATATCGACCTGTTTTACCTCCACATCTGGGATGATATAACACCGATTGACGAAGTTTTGCGCGGCATGGATGATTTGGTAAAGCAGGGCAAAATAAACTACATCGCGGTAAGCGATACCCCTGCCTGGGTAGTTGCCCAGGGCAATACTATGGCCGAACTGATGGGCTGGAGCCGGTTTGTAGCCTTGCAGGTGGAATACAGCCTGATTGCCCGCACCCCCGAACGCGAACTGATACCCATGGCCAAACATTTTGGTATGACGGTTACGCCCTGGGCCCCTTTAGGCGGTGGTGTGCTCACCGGCAAATATCTGCGCGGCGAACAGGGCCGCATTAAACCCGAAAGTAAAAGGTTAAACGACCGTGCCGTTGCCATCACAAGAGCCGTGGTAGAAATAGCCAATGAATTGGGAACATCTCCGGGCAACGTCGCACTCAAATGGACCATGCAGCAGGGTTTTTCAAGCATCCCGATAGTGGGCGCCACCAAACTAAGCCAGTTGGAGGATAACCTTAAAACTGTTGATGTGACTTTAAGCGACGAGCAATTAAAGCGTTTGGACGCCGCCAGCGCCATCGAACTCGGCTTCCCCGGTGAATTTTTCCGGGAAGAAGGCGTTCGCACTAATGTATTTGGTGGGTTTTACGATAGAGTGGAAAAGAGAGATTAGTCTGACCACTTGTCATTCTGAACGAAGTGAAGAATCTATCACGGATTACGATTGTATTCCGGGTCATGACAGATTCAGGAATAGATGCTTCACGATGTTCAGCATGACAAACAATAATTTCTATATTTAACCAAAATCATCCTGTATGCAAACTCTCAAACGCTTCCTCTCTGTCGGACTTTTTTCGTATTTCCTATTCAGTGCTATCACATCCAAAGCCCAAATGGCGCCCGCCGATGTTGATGCTTTGGTTGAAAAAACCCGCAAAACATTTGATGTGCCCGGCATTGCGGTAGCCATTGTGAAAGATGGCAAGATCGTTTACGCCAAAGGCTATGGCGTTGCATCTCTCGCTACAGGTAAAAAGGTGGACGAGAATACCCTTTTCGGCATTGCCTCAAACAGTAAAGCGTTCACCACCGCAGCTATCGGTATTTTATGCGACGAAGGCAAGTTGCACCTGGATGATAAGGTAACCGATTACATCCCCGAATTTAAATTATACGATCCCTGGGTAACATCCGAGTTTACTATCCGCGATTTACTCACCCACCGCAGCGGCCTGGGACTCGGTGCCGGCGACCTGATGGATTTCCCGGATTCTACGGACTTCACTATGAAGGATGTTATCTATAACCTGCGCTACTTTAAGCCCGTTACTAGTTTCCGCAGCGCTTATGCTTACGATAACCAGCTGTATATAGTCGCGGGCGAAGTTGTTGCAAGGGTATCAGGTATGAGTTGGGAGGATTTTATCGAGACGCGCATCATGAAACCCCTTGGCATGACCAACAGCCGTGCAGCCTATCAGCGCATCAGTGGTAATAGCAATTATGTGGATGCGCACGGAACGGTTGAAGGAGCAGCTGATGGTAAGGTTCACGTAATACCCCGTTATGTAACCACGCATGCGGACGCAGCTGGCGGCATCTATTCAAGTGTAACTGATTTGAGTAAATGGGTGATCATGCAGATGGATAACGGTAAATATGGCGACGGTAAGCAGCTTTTCAGCGAAGAAATACATAAGGAAATGTGGACACCGCAAACGATATTGCCTGTTGGCGCGCCCGGCCCGTACAATGTTCATTTTGGCGCCTATGGCCTGGGCTGGTTCCTCAACGACGCCAAAGGTTATAAGGAAGTGAGCCATACCGGCGGCATCGACGGCATGGTAACTAAGGTCGACCTGATACCAGAGCTGAAGCTCGCCATCATCGTATTAACCAACCAGCAGTCGGGTGCTGCATTCAGTGCGATCGATAACCAAATCAAAGACAGCTACCTCGGCGTAACCGGCAACGATTGGATAAAGATATTTTCCGACAGGGTTGCTGCAGGAGAAGCCAATGCCGATAAAGTAACCGCCGCTGTTTGGAAACAAGTGGAGGCCCGGCTGAAAAATGGGCCAAAATTGGATAATAGTCTTTATACAGGCACATATCATGATAATTGGCTGGGTGATGTAACCATTAGTGAAAAGGGCGGCAAACTTTGGTTTGCCGTAAAACGTTCACCCAAATTAACCGGCGAACTATTGCCATATAAAGCCAATGCCCTTGTGGTCAAATGGAACATCCGTAGCACGCATGCCGATGCCTTTGCCACCTTCACCTTAGACGAAGAAGGCAAGCCAACCGGCATCAAGATGAAACCGATATCCCCTGCAACCGATTTTAGCTACGATTTTCAGGACCTGGATTTTAGGAAAGTTAATTAGTGACTGGTGATTAGAGATTAGGAATAGGTGGTCGGCCCCGTGCGATACCTTCCCCTATCCTTAGGGGAAGGAGGAGGTTAGGATCGAAGGAGAGATATTGCGAATCCCAGCAACTTTGTTATTTTTGTTTATCGATCTTAACCTTATGTCAAAAATGTACCATAAAATACTTTTTTCAGCTGCCATTCTAATATTGGGATTCTGTTTTAGCGTTAACGCACAGGACAAAGCGGATACGATTAGTCGGGATTATGTGGTCAATTTAAAGGGTGACACCATTAAAGGCCCGGTTCTTTGGATAAGTGACGGTTCGCTAAAAATCGACCCGTTTTCAGAAACGCATACCGTAAAATATAAAGCCGACGAAATAAAAGAAGCGTGTAAAACCGGCCAGGTTTACGTTCCTATCAGGGTTTCGCTCACCTTTCGTGATATTGTTATAGTAAAACGGATTGAGCATGGCGCTATAAATTTGTACGAGTATGTTCAGACGTCTTATAACAACTCCGGGTCACAAACCACCTGGTACGCAAATAAGGGCGATGGAAAGGTAACCGAGATAAAAACCAGCGGTATGGGCGGCATCTCAAGGGCCGAACGCAAAAAGAATTTCCTGGCCCTGATTGCCGATAACGACCAGCTGACAAAAAAATTCCAGTCGCAGGATGATTTCTCTTTTGACGTATTACAGGATTTGATCAGGCAGTATAATCAACAGGGCGGCGGTAAGGCGAAATAATATCGGCGCTATCCCTGATTGGTAAACTAATAAACAAGTTCGGCATGACATGGAAGTTTAATCTTAGTTCAGGCAACCTTTATATCATATTTTGTTAACAGCCCCGCCAACCCATGAACCGAAAACTTTGCCTTTTTGATGCTGTTATTATCGGGGTCGATAATAAAATTAAACGAAGTACTCAAATCCGCATTCTTTAGAATGGTCTGATCAAAAAAAGTGCGCTGCATATTGCAGTTATCAAATTTGCAATCGGTAAGGTCGGCTTCTGTGAGGTCGGTTTCTATCATGGAGCAATCCTTAAAAACCGCTTTCTTATTTTTCTTGCGAAAGAAAACGGCATTATCTAAAACGCAGCTGTCAAAGTGCATCTGCATCAAAAAATCAAGACTCTTGCTAAAATCAACGCCGCTTAGTTTGCAGTGCTTAAAGCGGATATTTTGCAAACCCGTATTGCTTACATTGGCTAACGACAGGTTGCAATCCTCAAATACACAATCAATAAAAAGGATGCCGCCCAAATTGGCATTGGACATATCGCAATTCACAAATTTACAATTCTCAAACTGGCGGCTGCTGAAAACCGGGTCAGCAGCGGTTATGCGGGTGTAGGTTTGGTCTTCCTGGATTTCCATTGGCATGGAGCAAAATAAGTAAATCGGAATCAGACTTACGAAGTTTTAAAAACTTCGTAAGTCTTTTAACAGAAAAAAATCTTGACTCTTGTATCTTGATTCTTGACACTAAAAGAATCACATGTTGCGACGATACTGTCCCCCAACCTCGTACAAAGCATGTGATATTTGCCCGAGCGAGCAATATTTACAGGCCTCCATCAGGCTCTCGAAAATGTTATCCCCGGCAATGGCACGGGTTTGCAGTTCTTTTAAAAGGGCAGGGGCCTTATCCGCATTTCGTTTTTGGAAAGCCTCCAATGCTGCTATCTGGAACTGTTTTTCTTCTTCGGTTGCCCGTATCACTTCCGAAGGTGTGATCGTCGGCGACCCTTTTTTATTGAGGAAAGTATTTACGCCCACGATAGGATATTCGCCGGTATGCTTAAGGGTTTCGTAGTAAAGCGATTCTTCCTGTATCTTACCGCGCTGGTACATGGTTTCCATCGCGCCAAGTACACCGCCGCGGTCGTTAATGCGTTTGAATTCGGCTAAGACGGCTTCTTCTACCAGGTCAGTCAGTTCTTCAATAATGAAAGCGCCTTGCAGCGGATTCTCATTTTTGGCAAGACCCAATTCCCTGTTAATAATGAGCTGTATAGCCATCGCGCGGCGAACTGATTCTTCCGTTGGCGTGGTTATGGCCTCATCATACGCATTCGTATGCAGCGAATTGCAGTTATCATAAATTGCATACAACGCCTGTAGTGTGGTGCGTATATCATTAAAGTCGATCTCCTGCGCATGCAGTGAGCGCCCGCTGGTTTGGATATGGTACTTCAGCTTTTGCGACCTATCGTTCCCCTTATACTTATTTTTAATGGCCTTTGCCCACAACCGCCGCGCAACCCTGCCGATCACCGCATACTCCGGGTCGATACCATTCGAAAAAAAGAACGACAAATTCGGTGCGAAATCATCAATGTGCATGCCGCGACTCAGGTAATACTCCACGTAAGTAAAACCATTGGAAAGGGTAAATGCCAGTTGCGAAATAGGATTGGCCCCTGCTTCGGCAATATGATAGCCCGAAATGGAAACGGAATAAAAATTCCGAACCTTTTCATTGATAAAATACTGTTGTATATCGCCCATCATGCGCAGTGCGAATTCGGTAGAGAAGATGCAGGTGTTTTGCGCCTGGTCCTCTTTCAATATATCCGCCTGCACCGTACCACGAACGGTTGATATGGCTTTAGCTTTTATTTTTTTGTAGACATCGGCCGGCAGAACCTGGTCGCCGGTAAGGCCGAGGAGCATTAAACCTAATCCCCCATTCCCCTTTGGCAAATCGCCATCATATTTTGGCGGAGTAAGATTTTTGTAAACCTCCTTAAACCGCGCTTCAACCAAATGCTCCAGTTTATGCTCATGGATATATTTCTCGCATTGCTGGTCGATAGCCGCATTCATAAAGTAGCCCAGCAGCATCGGCGCGGGGCCATTAATGGTCATGGATACCGAAGTCGACGGACTACACAGGTCAAACCCTGAATACAGCTTCTTCGCATCATCCAGAGTGGCAATACTTACACCCGAGTTGCCGATCTTGCCATAAATATCCGGCCTTACATGCGGATCCTCGCCATATAAAGTCACCGAATCAAAAGCAGTAGATAGCCTATGCGCCGGTTGCCCAAGCGACACATAATGAAAACGCCTGTTGGTCCGTTCCGGACCACCTTCACCGGCAAACATGCGGGTAGGGTCCTCACCTTCACGCTTGATAGGGAACACCCCGGCAGTGTACGGGAATTCGCCCGGTACATTTTCAGTCAACAGCCAGCGCAAAATATCGCCCCATGCCTCATATTTCGGCAGAGAAATTTTTGGAATTTTAAGCTGCGAAAGCGAGGTATAAAACAGCGGCTGTTTGATTTCCTTATCCCTAACCTTATAAATAAAATTCTCAGCCTTGTAGGTTTTAACCGTTTCCGGCCATTCTTTTAAAAGGCGTTTACAATCCGGATGCAGGTGATCTTCTAAATGTTTATAAATATCCCGTAGAGACGCAAGATTTTGCGTCTCATCCGCGTTTGGAGACGCAAAATCTTGCGTCTCTACAATGTCCATCACCCCTTTCACCTGGAACATCTGCTGCGCGATCTTACATTGCGATTGCACCCATTCGCCGTATTCCTTGCTGGCTTCGGCGATTTCGGCTAAATACCTGTTCCGGTCAGGCGGAATAATATATATCTTTTCCGACTCACCCCAATGCAGGGCGGCGGTATCGTATTTCTTACCAATAAAATTAACACCCGTCTTCACCTTAATGGCCCGCATCAGCGCCTCGAACAAATTGTTCATGCCCGGGTCATTAAACTGCGATGCCATGGTTCCGTAAACCGGCAAATCCTCGTCTTTGGCGGTAAATAAATGATGATTGCGTTTATATTGCTTGCGCACATCACGCAGGGCATCCAACGCACCGCGTTTGTCGAACTTGTTCAACGCAACAATATCCGCAAAATCAAGCATGTCAATTTTTTCCAGCTGCGTAGCCGCGCCAAATTCCGGCGTCATTACATACATGGACAGGTCGCAGTAATCGGTTATCATGGTGTCCGACTGCCCGATGCCAGAGGTCTCCACAATAATCAGGTCATAACCCGCGGCTTTGCAGATATCAATAGACTCCTGCACATATTTCGACAAAGCCAAATTAGCCTGTCGCGTAGCCAGCGAGCGCATATATACCCGCGGACTATTAATAGAATTCATCCGGATACGGTCGCCCAAAAGCGCGCCGCCCGTTTTGCGTTTGGAGGGATCGACAGAAATAATGGCCAGCGTTTTATCCGTCTCCATCAAAAACCTGCGAACAATTTCATCAACTAAGGATGATTTACCCGCGCCACCGGTACCTGTAATACCTAATACCGGGATCCCTTTTTTCGCGGCACGCCTTGCGCCATCCGCCACAGCAAACTGCTCCGGGTCGTTCTCCGCCAAAGTGATCAAAGAAGCTATTGCTTTCGGATCCTTCTCAGGCAAATGTTTCAGCTCGCCGTTAAGTTTGGTAACCGTCGCAAAATCGCATTGCTGCAGCATATCGTTGATCATGCCCTGCAAGCCCATCGTACGCCCGTCATCCGGCGAGTAGATCCGCGCAATGCCGTAATCCTGTAATTCTTTTATCTCGTAAGGCAGTATCACACCACCACCACCGCCAAATATTTTGATGTGGCCCGCCCCTCGTTCTTTCAGCAGGTCGTACATGTATTTAAAGTATTCAATGTGCCCGCCCTGGTACGATGTGAGCGCAATGCCCTGCACATCTTCCTGTATTGCGCAATTCACCACCTCATCTACCGACCGGTTATGCCCCAGGTGTATTACCTCTGCACCGCTCGACTGTAAAATACGGCGCATAATATTAATGGTTGCATCATGCCCGTCAAACAGCGAAGCTGCGGTTACAAAGCGTATTTTATTTTTAGCATGGTATGGGGAAACGGCTTCCATTGGCGTAATTGTACAGCAAAGCTAATCAAAATGTTGCAAAGCTATGCGTGCATAATAATTTGGAAGGCTTAAGTTCTGAGTCTTGAGTCGAAAGTCATTAACATACGACTTTGGACTTCAGGCTTTCGACTTCGGACTTAGAAAAGGGCGTTCCCCTCGTTCCTCGGGTCAGGCTTTCCGTTACAAGTCCTCGCTGCGCTGCGGGCTTTTTCGCTTCAATCCTTAACGCAAAACTTTTCGGCTTAATCGGTCTTACCGTAAAACATTGCCCAAATGATCAGGCCTAATAAAACTATGCCGATGATCAGGGGAACCCAGATTGGCCTTGTGCGGTAAAAAGTTGCATTACCAATAAATTGGTTCCAAAAAAATGATTCTAAAATAACGGCTCCTACCAATGAAAATAAAATACCCGGAGAGCTTCCCGAGTGCATGTTCTCGCCGACAATGATTTCAAACGCAGTATAGGCCACGCCAAACAACAACACCCAAAGCATCCTGGCCGGTTTGTCGGTTTTATAAATATTCATAGCCAGCAGTATGGATCCGAACAGCGTGCTAAAAAGAAATGCAAAAACATATACCACGCGCCTTGAGTAAAAGGCGGGTGCATCGGGGTCTTCAATAATATTTTTTTTAAAGTTATTTGTAAAAAGGCCACCTCTCTGCCCTTTCAAATTGGCATTTTCCCGATGTGCCGCTACATCCTCATTAATAACTTTTAGCTCTTCATCTGTAAATGTGTGTCCCCGGTATTTTAATTCGGCAACAGAAGCTTCTATAGTTTCGGGTAGGTATTTCTGCCGGTTTTCAATCGTGTCCAGCAATTCAGTGTCAGATTTTGCCGAAGCGGTAACTTCAAATTTCAGATCCATTTGTGATAGGGAATAAAGTAATAAAAGTAATATTTTTTATATCGCTGGCGTCAAATCCGAAATCGAAAATCCGAGATCCGATACCTCATAGCGTTTCACCCTCCGGCAACCTCGCAGCATCCGTGGTTAGGGGCAGCTTAAACACCCGCTCGCCCTCCGATTTGGTCACAATGATCCAAAAGTCTTTTACTTGCTGCCGGTCATTCACAGGCTTAATATCAATTACTGCTTTTACAGCCGTATGGGCTAAATTGTAAATAAAGGTGGTGGTAAAATCTGATAAACAATCATATTCGGCAGGAGGCAGATCGTGCCACGTACCATTGCGCTTCACAGCCTGGTAAAACAGTACTTCGCGCATTTCGCGGTGCAGTAGTTCGTAATCGCCCTCATCGGGATTATGCAATTCAACTCTCGTAGTAAAATTTTCCATTATCTCGAAGATGGGGGGTTAGCGGTAGCTTAAAGGTGAGTTTAAATTCCCGGTACTGCAACATTTTTTTACGCATTATGACGGGTAAAAAAGTCCCTCTTCTTTGGAGAGGGATTATTCGCAGTTATTTGGTTTTTAACTGCGCTCAAAAGGGCTTCGCTGTTTAGGGTGAGGCCTGAAAGCTATAAAAAAACGGCACCCCGCGCAAATGCGTGGCCCCGTTCCGGAAAATCTGCGAGAAATAACTTATTGGTTTTTCTTTGAACTGGTTTTCTTTACCTCGGTAGTTTTAACCGTGGTTTTATGTATGGTATCCACTTTCTTTGAAGTGTCTCCGTTCATATTTATCGTGTCTTTTTTAGAAGTATCACGTTTCACGGTCGAATCCACTTTAATGGTCGAACTTGAATCTACCACTTTGGTCGAATCGCCGGCATTAGCCGAGCCGCTTCCTTTGCAGGCTGCTAATGATAGGGGTAAGGCAATCGCTATAAATAGCAACCGGATGTTGTTTTTCATGTGTCTGAATTAATGTGTTACGCTATAAACCTCATGGTTATAAAAATGTTTGTAGTCATATAAGAAATCTTTGCGAAGGGAATAGCTTATAAGATTTCCCATGGACGGGCGAAATTACAGGATTTTTATTAATAAAAAAACGGGATATGCCCTAAACAAATCCCGTTTTCCGGATCTAAATCCGCTTGTTATGCAGCATCACTGCTGTATGTGCCAATCCTACTTATTGGTCTTTGGTATTTGCCCGCCCTGGCGGTTCATGTCGTTACCACTGTTGCGGTTTTCTTTCCCGCGGTTGGTGTTCGACTGTGAGGATTGTGATCCCATTTTCCGGTTGCTGTCATTTTCGCGGCTGCTGTTGCCGGTGTTTTTTGTAGTAGGCATGACTTTGTAATTTTGATTAAACATTCGGTTAATTACTCTTTTAACCATCAAAATAAAGCCTTGTTTCGCATATTTAAGATAGATTGCATAAATGCCTGATTGATAATTTATTAATTTGTAATTAAAATTATCAACTATTGGTACCTGCAAAAAAACTTACAAACTCGCCCCCGGCGGCAATTTAAGCGGGTCGGTAGTTTGGGGCAATATCATCGACCGGTCGACCGCTTCAGTTATAATGAAATAGTAATTTTTGGGCTGCTGCTGGTCATTGAGCGGCTTATTATCTATCACGGCCTGGGCGGCCGCTCCGGCATCGCTGTATATCTGGCCCATTTGTGCAGTCGAGGTACGGTCGTACTCGCCAGGTGGCAGGTCGTGCCACTTGCCGCAAAAACTGATCACCTGGTAAAACTCCCTGTCTCGCATTTCCTGGTGCAACAGGGCATAATCATTACTGTCCGGGTTAATTAATTCGACTCTTGTTGTAAAGCTTGCCATTGTTTTAAGATCTTTTTAGGTTTAATAATATCCAAAGATGAACCAATTAAACAACATAATCATCAGTGTTTTAACGGTATTCGTTGCGTAAAAACCCGTAATCGGTGTCTGACCCTAAAACCGTATCTTTGCCCCATCGGTGTAATCATAATATATAATCGGTGGAAACATTACTGCAACAAGGCATCAAAGGCTACAACAACTACGGAGCATGGCTGCGCGAAAAATACAAGGGGCAGCGTGTGTTCAAGGTGATCGTTGATGGCGGCTTTACCTGCCCCAACCGCGACGGCTCAAAAGGCTATGGCGGCTGCACCTATTGTAATGTCGATTCGTTTACGCCGTCTGTATCCCGTAATGCTCCATCCGTGCGCGAGCAGGTGATACAAGGCATGGAACGTGCCGTAAAAGGCAACAAGGCCGATAAATTTATCATCTACTTTCAGCCCAATACCAATACTTACGCCCCGGCGCATTATTTAAAAATGATGTACGACGAGGCGCTCAGCATCAACACCGAGAACATTGTTGGCCTATCGGTAGGTACCCGCCCGGATTGTATCGATGCCGAAAAGATCGCCCTGCTCGAAAGCTATACCGACCGCTTCGATGTCGACCTGGAAATGGGTATGGAGTCGATCTACGATGATACTTTATTGCAGATCAACCGCCGCTGCCTGCATGGCGACCTGGTGAATACGCTCAAACTGGTTGAGAACAGTCCGTTGCTTATTTGCGTTCACACCATTTTCGGCTTCCCCTGGGAAACTAAAGATATGATGCTCAAATATGCGGCCGAGATAAACCGTTTCCCGCAGATACAGTTTGTAAAGTTCCACCACCTGCATATTGTGGAAGGTTCGGTAATGGGGGTTAAATACAAACGCGAGCCCTTCAAACTATTCAGTCTGCCAGAATATGCCGACTTTTTATGCGAATTGCTGCCCCTCGTCCGCCCGGATGTGGTGATACAGCGTTTGTTCGGCCTGTCGGATATGGAACTCCTCATCGCACCCAACTGGGGCCTCAAAAAATCCGAGATTCAGTTTGTGATTGATAGGACGATTGAGGAAAGAGGCGTGGTGCAGGGATCGGCGTTGGTTTAAAATTTCCGATCCCACTTATAGCCCAGGAGATTATAAAGGATCACCGGAAAAGTAATACCTGCTACTATTAATATTTTTCCGGTTATCATTGGGAATAAACCTCGTAAATCAGCAGATTGATTGGGTGCAACAATGTATCCTAAAATAATTATACTGTAAATGACTGCAAAAAAAATAAGCAGTAATAAGATTGGCGCCCTCGCAGCTTTCAAACGGAAGAGAAAGCCATCTATATGATTTGGGTTTGTTCTCAATTCAGATTTTATCAGAGCCCTCATAGGGAAATGAATTATGGAGAATAGAAATACAACACCCACAATGTTTCCTATAATATCAATAGTTTTCATCTGATCAAGGTTTACCCGAAGTTACGAATAAAAGCCTACCTATTATTCAGTGATATCCTGTGCACCAACCAAACCAAATCATCCAGTTCCAAAGGTCTTCCCAAATAACCGTCTGCACAGTTGCCTTTAGTAATTTTTGCAGTTTCCAGCGTCGTCGAGTACACAATAACAGGTATTAGGTTGCATTGATCGTCAGCTTTGAACCTCGAACAAATATCGTTGCCTGTTGTACCCTTCAACTGGTAGCCAATGACAATAATATGCGGCTTTAACGCGATGATCTCCTCAACGGTAATTTCTTTTTCGGCCTTTACAACTTCGAACCCGTTATTCTCAAATGTAAAGACGACCATGTCACGGGCATCTTTGTCGTCATCTATAATAATTAGTCTTTTCACGGTGTGGATATATTGGTAAGGCTAATATAGAAATAAAAACAAAAACACCACCGCGTCATGGCGAGGAACGAAGCCATCTCTACACCTGCAAATCAATAAGGATAATGCTGTTAAAAGACGAAAAGCCATCGCTACGTCATTAGAAAAATAATATAGGTTCGATGACTGGCATAGTTCGGAGATGGCTTCGTTCCTCGCCATGACGATTCTGATGTATTCCCTCTTCAGCTTTAAGATAATTTTTTTATTATTGCTTAACTTACAGGCGATTTAATAACCCGGTTCCACTAAACGGCGTAAAAAGCGATAAAAACTTAGTTTTGTCACAACGAGAGCAGCAAAATTACATCCCCGCGCTTACTGGGGTACGCGCATTGGCAGCTTATCTCGTGTTTATTTCGCATTACGAATATACTTTCGACAAAAACTGCCCACATTTTATCCAGCGCTTTTTCTTTGAGTTCCATATCGGGGTAACCATTTTCTTTGTGCTGTCGGGTTTCCTCATTGCATTCCGGTACTACGATAATTTTAGCCTGACCAAAGATTGGTTCAAGCAATACCTCAAAAATCGTGTGGCGCGTATCTACCCCATGTATTTTTTAATTACGGCCGGGGCGTTTATCGTTTATTATTTTACCCGTGAACCGAATGTTGTTAATGGTTTCCCCAGCGCAATAGGATTATTCTTTATGCACATCACCTTTGTGCGCGGCTTTTTTCACCAGCTCAATTTTACGGGCGTGGCACAGGGCTGGTCACTTACGGTGGAGGAATGTTTTTACTTTTCGGCGCCAATCGCCTTCTACTTTATCCATCGATACAAAAAGTTCTGGCTGCAGCCGGTGCTGATAACCGCATTCGGATTTTTGATGGTACTGATTTTCCGCAATGTAAACTGGTATGGTTTCTTTGGTGATTTTACCTTTATGATGCTGTACACCTTCTTTGGGCGCTCTTTCGAATTTTTTGTGGGTATCAAGCTTGCGCTGATGATCCGACAAAAAGGCTTTCATCGCACCAATAAATTCAAGTTTACGTATATCGGTTTCTTCAGCATTTTCTTTTGCGTTTGGCTGATGTCGTTATTGCCGGTACCTGCAGGGTGGACGGCCGGCCTGCACAATCCATTCGGTATTATCATCAATAATTACCTGCTGGCTTTGTCAATAGCCACATTCTTTTACGGCCTGATAACCGAAACCACGGTAATGAAGCGCATCTTAGCCAATCCCTTTGTCGAATTACTGGGTAAAAGCTCGTATATATTTTACCTTATCCACCTGGGCTACATGTATGTTTTTATTTATAATGGTATTAACTGGCTGAACGATAAAACCTTTATATTGTACGACAAATGGGGCGTGGACTGGCACTCGCCTTTTGAGTACGAAGGAGTAAATATTTTGTATGCTTTTATATTGTTAAACGTGGTGTCTGTAATTTTATTTAAATTTATAGAGGAACCTTTAAACCACTTTATACGTAAATCTGACTTCCTGATAAAAGCGAAGCCAAAACAATAAACCGGGTATGTTTGATAAGTTACCTTACAGCAGTGCAAAAATGATAAAAAAGGTGTTGAGCCTCCTGCTGCTATTGGCGCTGTTTTTTATTTCAAAGGCTGATGCGATATACTTAAATACAGATACTATAAAACATAGCACCGATGTAAGCACCGAGGTAGTTGCACACGACAAAAACGCCATTTTCAGCAGCTCGGCTTATTTTACTTTTTCTGTTAAAAATCCTACAAGCAATGACGAATCGGGTACGGTAAGTTATTTGGTTACGACCGAAAAAGGCGACAAAGTGCTCGACAAAAGCATGAATGTAAGGATAGCCCGCAATTCAAACGACAGTTACGATTTCCATATTCCCGAACTAAAGCCGGGTTTTTACAAAATAAACTTCATGATCAATGTTTCCGATTATGACGATACCACGCGCCGCGCCTTTGGCATCCGGCCCGAAGAAATAGTTTCGGAGCATCCCAAGCCTGCCGATTTCGACGAGTTTTGGCAAAAGGCAAAAGACGATTTGGCCAAAGTAAAGCCTGAGTTTAAGATTACGCCGATGCCTAAAATGGATACCAAGGACCGCCAGGTTTTCGAGATACAAATGCAATCGCTGGATGATTATACCATCCGGGGCTGGCTCACTATTCCCAAAGTAAAAAACAAAAATATAAAATTCTCGGTGTTGCTCGGTCTGCCGGGCTACCAGGTCGACCTTGACCCGATCTTAGGGTCGGACCCCGATTTAGCAATTATCACTTTAAATACACGAGGCCAGGGCACAAGTCGCGGCCCGATAGATATGCGGCGCGATGAGTTTATATCCCGTCGTATTGAGGATAAGGATAAGTACGTAATGCGCGGCGTAATTATGGATTGTGTGCGATGCATCGATTTTATCTATGCGCAGCCCAATTTAGTGCACGATAATATTTTGGCATCAGGCGGCAGTATGGGCGGTTATTTGGCGCTTGCCCTTGCCGGCATCGATAAACGCGTCAATTTGTGTTCGGCGCAGAACCCCATCCTGTGCGATATCAGGGATTTACCCGGGTCGGTTGAATGGCCAATGTCCGGCATCAAAAAATACGTAGCCACGCAGCCCGGTTTAACGATGGAAAAAGTGTTGGACAACCTCGACTATTACGACGGGAAAAACTTCGCATCAGAAATAACCTGCCCTTCATTAATAGGTATCGGTTTACTCGACCCATTTGCACCGCCAAATAGCGAGTATGCTACTTATAACGTGATACCGGGACATAAACGGATAATGGTATTTAAGGATTTGGCACATGAGATAAGTCAGAAATACAAGGACCTTGAGGGCCGCTGGATGCGGGATACATTTGCACTATTTTAAAGGGATATGAAATTTACCAAATCGCAAATCAAATATTTCCTGGCAACAGTATCCCTTTTCGCAGCATTGCATCTGCAAAGTTATGGCGACGGTTTTCCCGTTCGTCCAAAAAGGCTGATACTCAACCCATCGGTTACTTACTTTTTTGCCAACCAGGCCTGGGATTCGGTGCGGGTAAAGCACCCATTTCCCCTGAATGGAAAATACACTTCGCTCACTTATTCTTTATCTGCCGAATATGGTCTGAGCCGCCGCTGGACATTAGTGGCTTTGCTGCCCTATACCATGAGCACGTTTGAGCAAACAGGCTTTAAGAGTACAGCAAACGGTTTAACCGACCTGGAAACAGGCATCCGGTATTATATCGCCAATATTGATTACCGATATTATTTTATGATAACCGGAACGGCTATCACACCCTTGTACACCAACCCGAATTTAGGCTATGGGGAAAGCGGCGCGGAATTGAAGCTGTCTTTCGCGGGCAGCGGGCATTTGTTTGGTTTGGCCGATTTTTTCCAGCTCGAAAACGCGGTTCGGCAGTATTTTGGTACGCAGGGCCCCGAGCAGGACCGTTACAGCGGTACTTTTGGTTTAGCTTTGGATAGCAGGTTTAAAAACCAGCTTTCAGTTTCGCTGGGCGGATTTTATTCAACCAGTAGTTTCACTAAACTGCAGCTTAATCCTGCGATAAATAAAAACTTTGCCTTTAACCAGGTATCTTTAAGCTACGGGCATACATTCAGCCGTACGATATCGGCATTTGTAACCGGCGGAACATTTATAAACGGGCGCAACACAGGCGATGGTTCAAGCGTGTCATTTTCATTGATCATAAAGGCATTCAGATAAATATAAAGGGCTTATGCACAGGTTATTGATTTTGTTTTTCCTTATACCTTTTTGCTGCGCTGCACAAACCGCGGAGAAATTTATCCAAAGCGGTAATGATAAGGCCAATAACAAGGATTATAAGGGTGCAATAGCCGATTTCACCAGGGCCATTCAACTCAATGGCAATAATGCTAAGCCTTACTTTTACCGCGCCAATGCTTATGGCAACCTTAAGGATGACAAAGACGCGATAGCCGACTTCAACAAAACCTTAGAGCTGGACCCAAAAAATGCTAACGCCTGGTTTTATCGTGCCAACGCTTATAACAACCTGCACCAATACAAGGAGGCAATAACCGATTTTGACAAGGCCATTTCCATGACCGGGCACAATGCGGATATGTACCATTATCGCGCCAATGCCAAGGCAAATTCGGGTGATTATGCAGGGGCGCTGGAGGACTTTACCAAAGCGATGACGATAACACCAAACGACCCGGCTTTGTACGAGTACCGGGGTGTTACTAAAACAAACCTGGACGATAACAAAGGTGCTATTGCCGATTTTGATATCGCCGTAAGGCTCGACCCTAAAAATGCCGAGCTCATCTTTTACCGTGCCAACTCAAAAGGAAACATTGGTGATTTTAAAGGTGCGATGGCTGATTATTCTACTTCGCTTAGCCTCGACCCCAAAAATGCCGAAGCCTGGTTCTACCGCGCCAATGCCGAAGGCAATATGGGCGACTATAAAGCCGCAATTGCTGATTACGAGGAAACCATCCGGCTTAAGCCGAGAATGCCAAACGTATATAAATACCTGGCCCATGCTTTGGGCAACAGCGATGATGAGCAGGGTGCGCTGGATTATTTCGGAAGCCGGATAAAAGTCGACCCGAACAATGCCGAGTTATACCTGTACGATGGGCTGGTAAAAAGCAACATGAATAATAAAAAGGAGGCGATGATTGATTTTAATAAATCGATACAGCTCGACCCCAAAAATTCGGATGCTTACCAGAGTCGCGGGGATGCCAGGCTGGGGTTAAGAGATTACAAAAGGGCCATTTTAGATGCCGACACGGCGCTCAAATTGGATGGGGACAATGGCTACGCCTATATCACGCGCGGCAGGGCAAGGTTTGGTTTAAGGGACACCACCGAGGCTATTAACGATTTGAATGCAGCGGTAAGAGTAAACCCTAAAAACGATTACGCTTACGCGGAACGGGGTGAAATTAAGTACGGTCTTGGCCACTACAAAGCTGCAGAGGAAGATTTTGACAAGTCGGTACAGCTAAACGCCGGCAGCGCTGAAAACTACATCCGCCGCATAAAGGGGAGAATAAAAACCGGCGACCGCCCCGGGGTGATAGCCGATTTTAAACGCGCGGTCGAACTGCACACCGCCAAACCCGCAAGATATATTGCTTTAGGTAAAATGATGAACGAGGCCCGGTTTTATGCCGAAGCGCTCTCTTTGTTCGATTCGATGATAAAAACAGATGCCAAAAACCCGGTTTTATATGTGCAGCGCGGTATTGCCAAACAAAACCTGGGTGACATTCCCGGTGGAATTGCTGACTACGATACAGCCATACAGCTCGATCCAAAATCAACCGAAGCTTACGATAACCGCGCAAACGCTAAACTTGCGCAAAACGATATCGACGGCGCGATGAAGGATATTAAAAAAGCCATATCCATCAAAGAAGATGACGAGCAGGCTTATTTCTATCGCGCGACAGCGAGAATGCTGCAAAAAAACTACCAGGGCGCTGTGGATGATTATAACAGTTGCCTGTACATCAACCTGGAGAATACTAAAGTGTATGCCCTGCGTGCTTACGCCAAAAGCTTTTTGCCAGGCGAAAAGGAAAGCATGAATGCAGATTTTAACGAGGCCTTAAAACTCGACCCCAAAAACGAGGAGATCTATTATCTGCGCGGCTCCGCCAAAATGAACCTGAATGATAAAACCGCTTGCGCTGATTTTAATAAGGCCGCCGAAATGGGCTCAAAAAATGGGCAGGATGCGGTGAAGAAATATTGTAAATAGAATCCTTATCCTATAAAAATGGATTATAAAGAAATTATTTTCATTTGTATTGCCATTGCCATTATTTATGCAATATCCCGGCTGTTTGGGCGTAATAAGCGGTATCTCATCAAAAATGGAATTCGCGGAGTTGGGAAAGTTGTGAATATTACACAAACAGTAGCAAGTGTAACTTCAAGTACTTCCCCTACAAAACGAATATGGGAAATTGATTTGGAGATTGAAGGGGCGGAAGCAGGAGCGGCCCTGGTAACCGTAAGGCACGGATATGTAATTGGCTCAGCAGTACCACAGCCCGGCGACAGGCTTTCGGTATTGATTGATCCCAAAAATCCGGATAATGTGATTTTGGCGGGTTAGTTTTTCCAAGGTTGCTGTTTTTTAGCCCTTGTTGGTGTTGTCACCAACAAGCTCCGGAATTTGTAAATAAGCACGGTGCCGGCGGTAAGTAAAAATCGCGGTTTTGTTGGTGACAACACAAACAAAGGCGGAAATTATTCTGATTGTTTTGCAGGCAGTTCCATCCGCATTTCCAATAATGCAGGTATAAAGCCAACCTTCTCATAAGCCCGGATAGCGCCAGGGTTGCTATGATACACTTCAAGCCGCATTTCGGTAATACCTTTAGCCAACGCCCATTGTTGGAGCGCTTCGATAATCATTTTGTTAACTCCTTTGCCACGGTGTTCAGGCTTTACATACATAAAACCCAGGTGTGCATGCTTCTGATGTTTTAGATAAGGTTTGGAATCAATGATATGCGCGTAACCGCTGCCGATAAGTTCGCCGTCCTGTTCCGCTACCAAAACTTCCGCATCCGGGGATTCGATTAAGGCCGCAAGGTCGTAATAATGAATTTCACCTTCTTTTAGGGTTACATCCAAAGGCCTTTCAGCCAGGACGATGCCTTTTTCAAAATCCAGTAAGGTATCCATCTCATCTAATGATGCAGGTCTGATTACAATATTGTGCATGAGCAGAAATTTGCGGCTAAGATAAGCAACGGGAAGAAAAGCGGGATTGCTTTTTTGCGTAATTTGGAGGGAAGAAATGCCATAGCCTTTAGCCGTTTGACTTAAGACTCAGAACCCGCCTACCGGCAGGCAGGCTTAAAACTTTCGACTTAAAAACTACTGCACTATCTTATTCGCGCAATACGAGCTGGCAAAAGCCTCCGGCTTAGCCTTGAACACAAAGCCCATACTCAGGATGTACCCCATCGCTTCATGCAAAGCCTGGTTCGATTTAAACATCGGGTTGGTGTTGATGTCGGCATGAACTTCCAGGTCCACATCATACAGATCCAGCAGATCGCACAGTTTGTAAGCAATGTCGATTGATTTTTGCACCTCGTTCAGCATACGCTCCTTGATGCTCATCTTTTGACTGGTGCGCTCCTGGTGGATGAACATAAAGCCGCCGCGTTTCTCGCGCAGGAAAACAATTACCGTAGCAAAATCGGTTACATTGCCTTTCACCTGCGAGTCGGTGCCGATGCAAACTTTTAGTTTGTTACCCAGTAAACTCTCCCGTTCAATTGCTTTTTCGACTTCTTCGATGATTGGCGAATGGATAACCTCGCCGCTAAATTTTCTCCAGGTCATAAATTTTTTTTAGGTTAAATTTATCTGACCTGTTATTCAGGTCTATAAAAATAAGCGATTAGCTTTCATCTAAACGTTAAGCCCTGATGATTTATTTGTTAACACTTTTATGATTATTAACAGCGTATTATTCAAATATACAATATATTAGCATTGGAATATCCCCGTTCCATGGACCAATCTCAAAATTAACCAAAATTAAAACCTCATGAAATTAACCAAATGGGCTTTCCTTGCTGTCTGTGTAATGGCGGTAGCGGCCTGCAAACAAAAATCAGGCGAGGAGGCGAAACGTACTTCGTTTCTCGATAAAGCCGGCATGGACACCACCGTAAAGCCGGGCGACAACTTCGCGCTGTACGCCAACGGTAAATGGTTTAAAACAACTAAAATACCGCCATCAGAAACGGGCTGGGGTTCATTTTATACTTTATCCGATGATAATATTAAGCAGGTGCATAGCATACTGAACGATGTATCGGCAAAAGATAACGCCTCGGGTAGTTTAGAACAAAAGGTTGGCGACCTGTACAAAAGCGGTATGGATACCGTTACCATCGAAAAATTAGGTTATGACCCGGTTAAACCCATGCTGGCAAAAATAGCTGCTGTGAAGGACTATAAGGAACTGGTTAAACTGGCTGCGGATGGCTTTAAAACGGGCGACGGTTTCCTATTTGGTTTCTATGTTTCGCCCGACGACCGCATCAGTTCAAAAAATGTGGCCCATTTTGACCAGACCGGCCTCACATTGCCCGATAAGGATTATTATACCAAGACGGACACTGCTACCGTGAAAATACGCGCTGCTTTTGTTAAATACGCCACGCAATTGTTCACCTTTACGGGAATGGATGCCGCTACCGCCGCTAAAAAAGCCGATGGCATTTTGAAACTCGAAACCGAGATCGCCAAATCACACCTGGAGCCTGTTGAACTGCGCGACCCGGTAAAAAACTATCATAAGTTTGCGGTAACGGATCTGCAAAAGCAGTTACCGGATATCGACCTGAGTGACGCTTTCGGCCGTATGGAACTCAAAACGGATACGGTATTGGTTGGGCAGCCGGGCTATTACATCGCGCTGGACAACCTGCTCAAAAGCCAGTCAATCGACGTTTGGAAAGACAAAGCGCAATTCGGTGAACTTGATAATTCCGCGAGCTTTTTAAGTAAAAAATTCAGGGATGCTAACTTCGACTTTTATAACAAGGCAATATATGGGCAAAAGGCGCCTAAAGATCGCTGGAAAACGATAGCTGCTAATGTTGACAGGTGGTTGGGCGAGCTTTTGGGTCAATTGTATGTCCAAAAGTATTTTACCCCCGATGCCAAACAGCGCATGCTCGACCTGGTGAACAACCTCCAGAGTGTTTACAAAGCCAGGATAGAAAAATTGGATTGGATGAGCCCGGATACCAAAAAGCAGGCATTAGCCAAACTGGCAGCATTCACCAAAAAGATTGGCTACCCGGATAAATGGAAGAAATATGATGATGTAACCATCAGCAAGGATGCGTACTACGAAAATGGGGTGTCGGTAGCGAAGCACGACTACAGGAGGATGATAGCAAAGGTGAACAAGCCTGTCGATCGCACAGAGTGGGGGATGACGCCGCCAACGGTGAACGCTTATTACAATCCTACCTTTAACGAGATCGTGTTCCCGGCCGGGATATTGCAGTTTCCATTTTTTGATAATAATGCAGATGATGCCATTAACTATGGTGCCATAGGTATGGTAATAGGTCACGAAATGACGCACGGTTTTGACGATGAAGGCCGCCAGTATGACAAGGATGGCAACCTGAAAGACTGGTGGACAAAGGATGACGCTGATAAATTTAAAACAAAAGTGCAGGTGATGATCGACCTGTATAATAAATATACGGTACTGAATGGTTTACATGTAAATGGCAGCCTGACGCAAGGCGAGAACTTAGCGGATATCGGCGGACTGGCCATAGCCTACCAGGCGTTCAAAAACACGCCGGAAGGCAAAAGCGACACTAAAATTGATGGCCTTACGCCCGATCAGCGGTTTTTCCTCTCATTCGCCCAGGTATGGCGTGTGAAGGAAAGTGATGAAACCGTCCGCATGCGCATCAATGTCGACCCGCATTCGCCTGAAGTGTACCGTGTTGACGGGCCGGTTTATAACATGGAAGCATTTTACAAAGCCTTTAATGTGAAGCCCGGCGATAAGATGTACCGTGAGGAAAAGGATAGGGTGAAGGTGTGGTAGTTTGGAGCAGAAAGCTAAAAGACTAAAGCGAAAAGCTAAAACGCCCCGGAATTTCCGGGGCGTTTTAGCTTTTAATTCTATGTACAGCGACGAGGTTGCTTCGTCGCCACCACGCACCTACCGCCTTGCTCCTCGCAATGACATGACGTGTTATCCAACCAACTTCTTATACTTCATCCTGTGCGGTGTCACATCGCCCAGGCGTTTCTTTTTGTTTTCCTCGTACGCAGTATAATCACCTTCAAAGAAATAAACCTGCGAGTTGCCTTCAAAAGCAAGGATATGCGTGCAAACACGGTCCAAAAACCACCGATCGTGACTAATAATAACCGCGCAGCCGCCAAAGTTTTCCAAGGCTTCTTCAAGCGAACGTAAAGTGTTCACATCAATATCGTTGGTCGGCTCATCCAATAACAGCACGTTTGAACCTTTGGTGAGTGTGATAGCCAAATGCACCCGGTTGCGTTCACCACCGGAAAGCACACCTACTTTCTTTTGTTGATCGGCGCCGTTAAAGTTGAATTTGGATACATAAGCCCTTGAGTTGAGCGGTTTATTACCCACCATAATGGTTTCCTGTCCGCCGGTAATGTTTTCCCAAACGGATTTGTTAGGGTCAAGGTCATCATGCATCTGGTCCACATAACCTAACGCTACCGTTTCGCCTACGCGGAAAGTACCCGCATCAGCTTTTTCCTGTCCGGTTATCAGGCGGAACAGGGTGGTTTTGCCAGCACCATTCGGACCGATAATACCTACAATCCCGGCAGGCGGCAGCGAAAACGTAAGGTTCTCAAATAAAACTTTATCGCCGTAAGCTTTGGTAACCCCGTTAGCTTCAATAACCACATTGCCCAAACGCGGGCCCGGCGGTATGAACAACTCCAGTTTATCTTCTCTTTCCTTCGTTTCTTCGGAGGCCAGTTTCTCGTAATTGGATAAACGCGCCTTGCCTTTGGCCTGGCGTGCCTTTGGCGCCATGCGTACCCATTCCAGTTCGCGCTCTAAAGTTTTCTGGCGCTTGCTTTCGGTCTTTTCTTCCTGTGCCAAACGCTTGGCTTTCTGGTCGAGCCATGAGGAATAATTTCCCTTCCATGGAATACCTTCCCCACGGTCGAGCTCCAATATCCAACCCGCTACATTATCAAGGAAATAGCGGTCGTGCGTAACGGCAATTACGGTTCCTTTATATTGTTTCAAATGCTGCTCCAGCCAGTCAATCGACTCTGCATCTAAGTGGTTGGTAGGCTCATCTAATAAAAGCACATCCGGTTCCTGTAAAAGCAGGCGGCACATCGCCACGCGGCGGCGCTCGCCACCAGAAAGTACCGATATTTTAGTATCCGGGTCGGGGCAACGGAGCGCATCCATCGCTCTTTCCAGCTTCGTATCCAGTTCCCAGGCGTTTACCGCGTCTATCTGGTCCTGCAATTCGCCCTGGCGTGCCATCAGTTTATCCATCGCATCCGGGTCGCTGTACACTTCTTCCAGTCCGAATTTTTCGTTTATCTCTTCGTATTCCTTCAAAATGGCTGTAATGGCCGATACGCCTTCTTCCACCACTTCTTTCACGGTCTTGTTCGGGTCCAGTTCCGGCTCCTGTGCCAGGTAGCCAACAGTGTATCCCGGTGCAAAAACCACTTCGCCCTGGAAGGATTTATCCAGCCCGGCAATGATCTTCAATACAGATGATTTACCGGAACCATTGAGCCCGATAACGCCGATTTTGGCCCCGTAAAAGAAACTCAGGTATATATTTTTTAAAACTTGCTTTTGGGGAGGGTAAATCTTACTCACTCCGGCCATTGAAAAAATTATCTTTTCGTCAGACATGGTTGTAATTAATGATTGAATTGGTAATTCAGGGCCACAAATATAGTTGATTGAGTTTGATTGTGTGAATGGTTGACTAAGTTGAAATTCCAACAAATCCAACCACTTAACTCAATCAACTTAATCCAACTCAATCAACCCACTACCTGTAACAATCCACCCCCAAATCTCGTCATATAAACAAAAGCATACACCGTGGCGCGAGGCCTAACAGGCTGATTATTATGACTCTGGGAATATTAACACTTTAGTTGTTGAAATCTTGATAACTATTTGCGATATTACCAATCATTTTTAATTGATTTGCGTATAATAGAACATACAACCTGTTGGAGTTCTTTTTATAATGCCGTAATGTCATATTTAATGACGAATTGCCTGTTATAACAGCTAAATTAGGCTGAAAAGCGAGAGGAACTAAACTTTCGCTGAGAGAGAAGGTCAAATAAGTAAATCTCAGCCATTTACTTGAAGTTGTAAGTTTTTTTATAGGTTTTTGTTCATTATTTTCTTTGTATATAATTTTCTTTAATAGATTGCGTATCATAATAATGTCTGTTTTTTTGGGTAAAAAAAAGTTGGCAGTATTGTTGCAGATAAGAATAAATACGCCCGTCTGAGGAAACTAAATGGTATACGGGGACGTACATAATTTTTGAAAGGTATTATATGGAAGCTAAATTTTCGCCACGGGTTAAGGATGTTATACAGTATAGCAGGGAAGAGGCGTTACGCCTTGGGCATGATTATATTGGTACCGAACACCTGCTACTTGGACTTATCCGCGATGGCGACGGAATCGCAATAAAGTTACTGAAAGGTTTGAGCGTTGATACCGCCAAACTGCGCCGTGCTATCGAAGATGCTGTGAAAGGCACCATCGGCACGAACGTAAATATCGGCAGCATACCGCTTACCAAGCAAGCCGAAAAAGTATTAAAAATCACTTACCTGGAAGCCAAAATATTTAAAAGCGATGTAATCGGCACCGAGCATCTACTGCTCTCGATATTACGCGACGAGGATAACATTGCTTCCCAGATATTACTGCAGTTTAACGTTAACTACGAAATATTTAAAGGCGAAGTTGAGTCGCACAAAACTGATGTGACCGACGAAATGCCGGGTTCACCAACCGGGGGCGAGGATGAGTTTAAAGAAGACGATTCCTTCAGCCAGCCTAAAAAAGTATCTGACATTAAATCTAAAACGCCTGTTCTCGACAATTTTGGCCGCGATTTGACCAAAGCTGCCGAAGATGGCCGTTTGGACCCTATTGTTGGTCGTGAAAAAGAAATTGAACGCGTATCGCAGATACTATCACGTCGTAAAAAGAACAACCCTATCCTGATAGGTGAGCCTGGCGTAGGTAAATCGGCTATAGCCGAAGGTTTGGCATTACGTATTGTTCAGCGTAAAGTATCGCGTGTATTGTTTAACAAACGTGTGGTTACGCTTGACCTTGCTTCATTGGTTGCCGGTACCAAATACCGTGGTCAGTTTGAAGAGCGCATGAAAGCTGTGATGAACGAACTGGAAAAATCACCCGACGTAATTTTATTTATCGACGAAATTCATACGATTGTTGGCGCAGGCGGCGCTTCCGGCTCGCTTGATGCATCCAATATGTTTAAACCTGCCCTGGCACGCGGAGAGATCCAGTGCATAGGTGCAACTACTTTGGACGAATACCGCCAGTATATTGAAAAGGATGGCGCTTTGGACCGTCGTTTCCAGAAGGTAATGGTTGAACCCGCTACTCCTGATGAAACTATCGAGATATTAACCCGCATTAAGGATAAATACGAAGAACATCATGGCGTAACCTATACTCCTGAAGCTATAACTGCCTGCGTGGCTTTAACCGCAAGGTACATCACCGACAGGTTTTTGCCGGATAAGGCTATCGATGCTTTGGACGAATCGGGCTCACGCGTGCATTTGACCAATATCCATGTTCCGCAGAATATTTTGGATGTGGAAGCTAAGATAGAGCAGATCAAGATCGAAAAGAATAAGGTTGTTCGCAGCCAGAAATACGAAGAAGCAGCAAAACTGCGCGATACCGAAAAGCATTTGCTGGAGGAATTGGAGCAGGCTAAAACCGTATGGGAAGCCGAAACCAAATCAAAACGCTATACTGTAACCGAAGATAACGTTGCCGAAGTGGTAGCCATGATGACCGGTATCCCGGTGCAGCGTGTGGGACAGGCCGACAGCCAGAAACTGCTGAATATGGCCGAAATGATCTCGACCAAAATTATCGGCCAGGAAGAAGCTATCAAAAAACTGACCCGTGCTATCCAGCGCACACGTGCCGGTTTGAAGGATCCTAAAAAGCCTATCGGCTCATTTATATTTCTGGGCCCTACGGGTGTAGGTAAAACAGAGTTAGCTAAAGAGCTTGCCCGTTTTATGTTCGACACAGAGGATGCCCTGATACAAATAGACATGAGCGAGTACATGGAAAAATTCGCGGTATCTCGTTTGGTAGGAGCGCCCCCGGGCTATGTAGGATACGAAGAAGGCGGACAGCTTACCGAAAAGGTACGCCGTAAACCTTATGCCGTTATCCTGCTGGACGAAATTGAAAAAGCTCACCCGGATGTATTCAATATCCTATTGCAGGTGCTGGATGAAGGACAGCTGACCGACTCATTGGGCCGCAAGGTTGACTTCAGGAATACCATTATCATCATGACCTCCAATATTGGTGCACGCCAGTTGAAGGACTTTGGACAGGGTGTTGGTTTCACCACCATTGCCAAAACAAACCAGGCCGATTCGCACTCTCGCGGTGTAATTGAAAACGCTTTGAAACGCGCTTTCGCACCGGAGTTTTTGAACCGTATTGATGATGTTATCGTGTTCAATTCATTGGGCAAGGAAGAGATCTTCAAGATTATCGATATCGAACTTGGGTTCCTGTTTGGCCGCGTGAATACATTAGGCTATAAGATCACCCTGACCGAGAATGCCAAAGAGTTTATCGCAGATAAAGGCTTCGACTCGCAGTTTGGCGCCCGTCCGCTCAAACGTGCCATCCAGAAATATTTGGAGGACCCGATTGCAGAAGAGATCCTGAAAGGTGAACTGGCCGAAGGCGATACCATGGAAGTTGACTATAATAAGGAAACTGACCAGATTACCGTTGCCGCCAAACATCAACAGGGCGAAGACAAAGAACCAAAAGAAGAAGCGCAGGAATAATATCCACACTTCATAAATATTGAAACCCGTTAGTTTAGGCTGACGGGTTTTTTGTTATCCGTAAGTGCGCTGTCATGTTGAGGCTCTCGAAACATGTGGGCAAAGGCCTTTACGCCCACCATTCGGGTGCTTCAGTGTGACACCCTTATTTTTTATCGGTTGAAGGCTCATAATCCACCGGCAGCATTTCGGCCATCCGGCTTTTGCCCCACACGCCATCAAACGTGATAGCCGACGGGTCGGTAAAGATGCCGTTTTTATCAAAAAGGGCGTAGGGTTTATCAAATATCAGCGTGGTGGTTGCAGGCGTTACGTCCATTACATCAACACTGTCGTCCTTTAACGCCTTTTTTGAATGCATCACATACAGGCAATCCTTAAATACCAGGGCGTATAAACCTTTTTGGTCGGTAAGGTTTACGTAATCCAGTATGGTTAAGGGCGTTGTCACTAACGATTCAAAATATTGTTTGTTGCCGCCGGCTTTGTAATCAGGATTGACTTTCCGTACCAGGCGCAGCACTTTGAAACCATTCTCCGGCACTTGGTTGGAAATTACCGACCGTAAAAAATGCATGCTCGAACCTTTATAAACCTTAAGCCTGTTTTTTTGCCAGGTTTCCTGTTTCGAATCTTTGCCGGGCAGGTTCTCAAAAAAAGCGGTTCCCTCAAAGTAGATATATCCGCTGTTGAAATCTTAACTGAATTGCGACAGCAGGTATTTTACTCTATAACCAAGCGCCTTATTCTCGATAATGATAAAATCGGAAGAAGATGCAGTTAATGTCCGGCTGCTCTCATCGTAATGAATATCAATCAGTTCTGGGTTCAGTATTTTGCACCGGTCTGCATAACCTGAGCTGCCGAGAAATTCCTGCCGGAACCATTCATAATTCCTTGCCCAGTTCGGGTCGGGCCTTATCTTAACCTCGTTAAGCGCTATGGATTTTGATGAAACGATAATATCCGGCAGGTTAATATTCTCGTTTACCAGGATAGTTTTCCGGAAAGTGGTGTATCCAACCATAGTTACCACCAGTTCGTATTGCCCGCTATGAACATTATCAAGAGTAAAAGTGCCATCTACTGCTGTGGCTGTCCCAACTGACGCATTAGCCAGGAATATGGTAGCGCCGGGTACTGATCTTTTATCCGCCGAGTCTAAAACCTTACCCGTAATTTTAAATTGGGCGACTACCGCTACCGGGAGTATCAGCAACAAAACCGAAAGTAATCTCCGCATGGCGCCAATATAAACTAAATTATTAGTTGTTTTAAATGTAATGGTTGTAAAATTTATGATAAGATAGGTAAATGCTTACAATATGAGCGACAAGGATGCCGTTTAAGGATTGAGGTTTTTTGAATTAAAAATTAATTTAGTTTTTAAACCTTTTTAACTTTTTTTGCTCTTATATATAGAAAAACAAATTACTATGAAAAAAATCCTGACTATCGTTTGCAGTGCAGTGGTATTATTATCAATTTCTTCCTGCACCAAGCAGTACATTACACCCAACAACACCGAAACAGTTTACGCAACACTGGCTCCAACCGACTGGTCGCTGTATACAACGGACAATAAATCGTACCAGGCTGTAATTAATGTGGCTGATATTGACCCTAATTTCGCCAATACAGGTGCGGTAATTGTTGCTATTTCCTATGCCGATGGCGTGTATGAGAATTTGCCCGAGGTGTATAACGGAACTTCGTTTAGCTATGTCTATAACGCAGGTGCTGTGCAACTCTTTTCGCAATCAGCCGACGGTACTACGGCCATTGCACCAACCAGCACTATTAAAGTAAAAATTACTTTGATAGCTACGAACTAAGAAGAATTAAATGAACAAAAAAGGTGCGCTGAATATCAGCGCACCTTTTTTGTTTTAAAGTATTTGAACCAATCAACTTAGTCAACCAAAGCAACTGATTCAACTCAATTTATTTCTCCATCTGCTCGATAACCGCCTGTGTAACGCCGGTGAACGAAAATCCGCCGTCGTGGAACAGGTTCTGCATAGTAACCATTTTGGTCAGGTCCGAGAACAGCGATACGCAGTAATCCGCGCACTGGTCGGCGCTGGCATTGCCAAGCGGGCTCATTTTTTCAGCATAGCTAATAAAGCCTTCAAAGCCCTTTACGCCAGAACCTGCGGTAGTGCGCGTAGGCGATTGTGAAACGGTATTGATACGCACTTTCTTTTTAGTGCCATAATAATAACCGAAGTTGCGGGCGATGCTTTCCAAAACGGCTTTGTTATCCGCCATATCATTATAATCAGGAAACACGCGCTGTGCAGCAATATAAGTAAGCGCAACAACCGAGCCCCATTCGTTAATGGCGTCCTGTTTCATCGCTATTTGCAGCATACGGTGCAGGCTCAGGGCCGAAATATCAAAACCCTTATGGGTAAAATCGTAATTGTTTTCGTAGTAAGGGATCCCTTTGCGCACGTTCACGCTCATGCCTATAGAGTGAAGAACAAAGTCCACACCGCCGCCAAAATGTTCTTTGGTTTTGGCAAACAGGTTTTCCAGGTCCTCGTTGCTGGTCACATCCGCGCCAATAACCGGTGCGTTGCATTCGGCAGCCAGGTTGTTCAGTTCGCCCATGCGTAACGCCAGCGGCGAGTTTGATAAAACTATCTCTGCGCCTTCCTGTACCGCGCGCTGCGCTACCTTCCATGCGATGGATTGTTCATTAAGGGCGCCAAATATGATACCTTTTTTACCCTTCAATAAGTTATAAGCCATTTCTTGATTTTTGTTGGTTGGCAAAGTTATGTATTTAAGTCGATAGTCCATAGTGGGAAGTCTTAAGTCTAAAGTCGATAGTCCTAAGTCAAATGTTCCGACTTAAGACTTCGAACTTAAGACTAATGACTTAAAAGCTCCCTCGCATTCTGCAAGGCGCTTTCACCAGGCTTATCACCGCTCAGCATTTTGGCTATTTCGGTTATGCGCTCCTGTTCGTTGAGTTGTTTGATACGGGTATAAGTAGTAGCCGACGCGTCATCCTTATAAACAAAATAATGGCTATGGCCCTTGCTCGCGATCTGCGGAAGGTGGGTAATAGTGATCACCTGCAGGTTTTCGGCCAGGCGCTCCATAATAATGCCCACCTTATTGGCTACTTCGCCGGATACGCCTGCGTCTATCTCATCAAAAATAATGGTTGGTAATGCCGTATGGCTGGCAATTAGTGATTTAATCGCCAGCATCAGCCGCGATAGCTCACCACCTGAGGCAACTTTGCTCATTTCGCCAAGCGCATGCCCTTTATTAGCTGAGAACAGGAAACGAACGATATCGATGCCGTCAGCGCCAAGTGATGGGATAGAGGAAAGCTCTATTTTCAAACTCGAATTTTCCATGCCCATTTCGGAAAGTGCTCGTACGGCCTGCTTTTCAATACCGGGAATCGCCTTGGAACGATTGGCAGACAATTGCTCTGCCAGTTTTTCCAATTCCAGTTTTTCTGCTGTGATTTGCTTTTGCAGCTTTTCAATGGCTTCGTCGCCGTGCACAGCCTGCTCTATTTTTTCAGAGAGATCATCTTGCAATTGCAGCAATTCGGCATTGCTGTTCACACGATGCTTTTTCTGCAGGTTATAAATAACGCTCAGGCGGTCATTTATTTCAAGCGCTTTCGCCTCATTGGTATGCGTCTGCTGCTCAATATTTTCAATTTCGGAGGCAATATCCTTTAATTCTATTACCGCGCTTTTCAGCCGCTCATGCAGTTCGGCTATAGCCGGATTAAATTTTTCCAGTAACGATAAATGGTGCGTCGCTTCGCGTAATTGTATAATAGCCGATGTTTCACCTTCCTGCATCAGGTAGCAGGCTGCCACCAGGCTGCGTTTTATTTCCTCGGCGTTGCTCAGCGTATAAAGTTCCTGCTCCAGTTTTTCCTGTTCATCAGCATCCAGCCTGGCTTTCTCCAGTTCATCAAACTGGAACTGGTAATAATCCAAATCGGCTTTGGCTTTATCGCTTTCGCTGATCAATTGTTGCAGTTTGGAAGCATTCTTTTTATAGGCTTTGAATTTGGTACGATAATCATTCAAAAGCTCTCCATGCCCGGCAACTGAATCCACCACCAATAACTGAAAATCGGGATCGTTTATCTCTAAAGTGGCATGCTGCGAATGGATATCGATCAGCTTTTCGCCCAATTGCTTTAGTATATTCAGATTAACGGGCGTGTCATTTACAAAAGCCCGTGATTTGCCATCGGCAGATATTTCGCGCCTTAACAGGGTTTCGACTTCATAGTCCAGGTCGTTTTCTTCAAAAAAAGATTTCAGGTGAAATCCATTAATTTTGAACGTCCCCTCTATTACGCATTTCTTCTGCTGGTTAAAAAAATAGCGGCTCTCGGCACGCTGTCCCAGTATCAGCGAAAGCGCCCCAAGTATGATGGATTTACCCGCGCCGGTTTCGCCGGTGAGTATATTTAACCCTTTATCAAAGCTGATCTCAAGGTCATCTATTAACGCATAATTATTGATAACAAGCTTCTGAAGCATAATTAATTTAGCATCCTTTTGTGGATGCTAAATTATGGTTTTTAGTTGATTGGGTTAGATTAAGTTGAATGAGTTTTTGTAGGATTCTAACTTAATCAACTACTTAACTCAATCAACAATTCAACTAATTATTCCCCGTCGTATCCGGCTTCTCCGGTTTTTCAGGTGCTTCTGGCTTTTCAGGTTTCTCTGGTTTTTCCGGCTTTTCGTCGTTGTTGTAGTTGAAATTGTAATTAAAGTTTCTGGCATCCTGCTTCATCCGCTCAATTTGTTTCCTAAACTCCGGTGAGTTGGTATAAGCGCGCATCTTTGCCCCAATTTCGCGCATTTGCTGCTGCATTTTTTTCATTTCCGGATTATTTTGGTATGCACGCATTTTTGCACCCATTTCGCGCATCTCCTGCTGCAACTTCTTCATTTCAGGATTGTTTTGGTACTCGCGCATTTTTGCGCCCATTTCCCGCATTTGAGATTCCCATTCTTTAACCGAACTATTTTGCGACATCTTCCTGATAGTATCGCCCATGTTCCTTAGCTCTTCCTGCTGCCTGCGCATATCAGGCGAATCCCAATGGCGACGCATCTTTTCGCCCAGCGTTTTCATTTCGTCGGTTTCCTGCTTTATGGTGGCGGGCAAATTGGCATTCAATTCGTCATGGTATTTTTTATAGTTCTCATCCTTCATATCGTCCGAGTTCCAACCGTTCTTATCAAGCGGTATGTTGTATTTTTTCCTCAGGCGTGCATCCAGCGCTTTAAATTCGGCGCTATTAAAATAGTGCTCCATATTCTGCCCCATCTTTTCCATTTTCGAGCTCCACTCTTTGGTTTCAGCAGTTTCGCCCCAATTCTTTTCAAAATCTGCACCCATTTTCTCCTGTTTCTCGGTCAGCTCTTTCCATTGCGGGCTATTATAATAGTCCTCTATTTTTTTGCCCTGCGCCTCCATATCCGCCTCGGTCTTCTTCCACTCAGGGCTATTGTAATAATCCTCCATCTTTTTGCCGTCAATTTCCATCTGCTCCTGGTATTTTTTAAATTCGGGACTGTTGTAGTACTTATCCATAGCCTCGCCGTACTTATTCATTTGTTCCGAATACTTTTCCAGGGTAGGGTCGTCGCCATTGAAGTAGTCGCCACTATGTTTAGTTGATTTTACACTTTTCTTAGCTGTATAAGGTTTGTGCGTTGTTTTGGTAGCGGCTTTTTTGTGCGTGGTATCGCTGAATAGTTCGGCCAGTACAGCTGGTTGTATTTTGTTAAAGGATAATTTGCCGTGTGCGATGGTCGGGTTCAACCATGCCAGGCCGGTAATGCTCGCGGTAAGCACTACGATAGCAAGTAATATATGGCGTACATTGCCAATGGGTTTTTTCGTTTTCATGATTCTTTCAATTCTGTTTAATAAATGGTACTTCGTCTTACCCGTAGCTGCCAGGGCAATTTGCCATTGCTGCGTACGTGACTGCTCTAACTTCAACAATGCATGCGCATACACTATTGGTTTTTTGGTCGACTCTATTACAATATCGTCGCAGGCATTTTCGCGTTCGCGATTGATGATACGGCCGATCAATTGTGCAAAGGGATTAAAGAACAACAATACCTGCATAGCCTGCTGTATGAGGTTTACCAGGTAATCGTTGCGTTTGATGTGTGCCAGTTCGTGCAATAAAATAGCTTCTATCTCCTCGGTCGAGAGGCTGGTAGCGATAGATGCCGGTAACAATATAAAAGGTTTAACATACCCGAAAACACAGGGTACATCCACCAGCGTACTCAGGCCAAAACTTACGCGCCTTTCAATATCAAGCATTTCAACAAATTCAGCCAGCTTACGCAGCATAGCTATATCGATGCTTACAGTTTGCTTGATCTCGTGTAGCTTTTTGCGGGTCAAAACCAGTTTCGAGGCGTTGAACAGCAATCCGGCTACATATATTAAGGTAACATAAGGCAAAAAGCTCTCGATAGTGTAATAATACCGGCTGCTGAAACTTGTAGTATGCGGCATGTGTAAAGGCATAGTTAGAATAGCAGGAATAAAGCCGGTAGTGTTATGGGTATTAAGCTCAACCCATTGGTAAACCCGTACTTCGCCAACCAGTGTATAAATGAACCAGGTGGTAACACCCAGCATCGATAGCATGGCAATATTGTGTTTCGACTTGGCCGACAAGGCAGAGAAAGACAACAACACAAGGCGCAGGAACAAATAGATAAAAAGCCCCTGCCACATCGAGTGGATAATAGCGACGCCAACTACCTGGCTGATGTTATAGAGTATGGTTTCCATTGTTTTAGTGATTAGTGATCAGTTAACTGGTTAACCAGTCACTAATCACAAGTTAACTATTTACTTACCTCCAAATTGATCTAAATATTTCTTAATAGCATCTATCTCATCCTTTGATGCGCGATGATGGCCCAGGGCTTGTATCACCAAATCAGAAGTTGAGCCTTCAAATACAGTCGATAATATTTTATCGAGGGCATTGCTCTGTGCCTTTTCCTGGGTGAAACGTGCTTTATAGATATGCGTTTTAGAAGTTGTATCGCGCTCCACCAAGCCCTTCTCATCCATTATCTGCATCAGCTTTAGGGTGGTAGTGTAACCTGCGCCTTTTGTTTTTGCCAGTTCTTCGTGCACATCACGAACGGTAGCTTCGCCCATCTTCCACAGCACCTGTAGTATCTCTAATTCGCTTTCTGTCGGTTTAATTTCCATGTTCATCTTTATGTTACGAATTCCTTCGTACAAATATGTACGATACTTTTCGTATTTGCAAATATTTTCTGAAATATTCTTGTTACGATTCTTTTCGTAGATAAAAGACGCAGGGGATTTAAAAGTGTTACAGGGAACGAAGATTTTTTTTTAAATGTAACTTAGAAGTCTGTACAAGCGTCATACAATTATATTAGCTGAAGCAGTATGAATAGATCCAACGATTGTCCTTACCTGTTTTTATTCATTTTATTATTAATAACTCCCCGGATATTCGCCCAGGGAACCAAACCGGCGACATTTTCTGAACTAAATGATAGCCTTGTAGCTCGTTTTAATCGCGCCGATTTTAAGGGTATGTACGCTTTGGAAAGCCCTGAGCTCGCTAAAACTGACCCGGAGGAGGGCTTTGTAAATTTTTTCAAAGGCTTATTGCCGGAGACCGGGAAGATTACATCCGTTAAATTTCTTTATGAAAAGGGAACCCATCATTTTTTTGAATGGTTCGGTGAAAAGAAAAATGAGCGGGTTGAGATACTGGCATCCGTGCCAAGGATGATGAATGATTATTTCCTGTCGGATTTTGTCATCCAACCCGGCGCACGACCCGGGCCATTCAAATCGGATAACCCATTAAAAACACGTCAGGATTCGGCCATACAAAACGCAGTTTTGGTCTATTTGTCCGACTCAAATTCTGTCGGGCTTTCCATGGGCATCTATGACAAGGGCAAAACTTACACCTATAATTATGGTGAAGTAAAAAAAGGCAGCGGCGTTCTCCCCACTTCTGATAATACCTATAATATAGGATCGGTCGCAAAAACATTTGTCGCCACCATGCTGGCCGAAGCGGCAATTGAAGGCAAAGCAAAATTAGATGATGATATCCGGAAGTATTTGCCTGGCCAATATCCAAATTTGGAATACCAGGGCCATCCCATACGGTTAATCAACCTTTCTAATCATACTTCCGGCTTGCCAACTTCACCACTTGTTTTTCCGCCAAAGCTGATGGATAGTTTGAAGCAACTGCCTGATTCGGCACGTTTCAAAGCATTGCTGCCCTATGTTAAAAATTTTGATGCTGATTCGCTGCTCAAGCATATGCATACTTTCAAAGTGGATACCATTCCCGGTACCAGATACCAGTACAACGGCAATGCAATGGGTGTCCTGATACTCTTGCTTGAGCGGATATATCATCAGCCCTACGAACAATTATTAACGCATTACCTGCAAACCCGTTTGGGCATGTATCATACTTCCTCTGAAATTTCTGCGCCAAACCTTGGTAAATTCCCCCAGGGATATAATGCTCACGGTATGCCAATGCCGATGGTGCCTGCGAGCCAGTTTATTACGGCTCCGAGCGTCAACTCGTCTGTAAATGATATGCTGAAATACATACAAGCCAACCTTGCCGAAAAAGAGCCTGCTATAAAACTAACACACCAACAGACTTTTAGCGATGGTAATAATGTTGTCGGCTTAAACTGGATGCTGGGAAAGGATGACGATGGCACACCAAACATCTATCACCTCGGACAAACCGGCGCTGGGTTTAACACACTTTGTATTTTTTACCCGGCACAGCAAAAAGGCTACATCATTTTTGTAAACGATACGATCAGCCAGGGAAGATTATTCGATGTGCTGCACCGTATCCAGCAAGAACAAGGAGAAAAATAACGTCAATTTTTGTATATCAACAAATACTTGTTCCCGTTGGATGGGTCGGCCTGTGACAGAATATTTACCGCATCCGATTTCTCGCGGCTGTCGCCTTTGCTGAAGATGGAAACAAACTCATCGCTTTTTGCGGTGAAGAATATCAGCGGCAGCATGGCGCCTAAACGCGTGCGGTCGATTTGAGAGAGCACCGGCAGCACCGTGGCTATTGCCTTCCGGCCTTTTGCTGCATTATCCGCCATTTCGTCAAGCCCGTTGCGATGATAGTCATAAATAAAATTACGCAAGGGGATATAGACTTTATTATTCAGGTTTTCGCTCAGCCAGTAACGGTTAATATTTCCGTCAAAAGCCTTCCATCCTTTGTACGCCCCGGTAGACTGTGCGTTGATAACAATAGTTTGGGCGGATTGATAGTAATTAGAGCCCCCCAGTCGCGAAAAGCTATCATAATCCATACCTATAATAATATAGGCGTAAAATGCCATCACCGAACTCAGGTTGCTGGTGAAAGTCTGGTCGGTATAGTCAATGGTCTGGCCCTCGGTATAAGTGAAGTCAAAATCTTTGTCGTTAATATTCAGCAGGGGCGAGGTATAACTTGCATTGTAAATGGGTCTTGATGATTGCACCTGCAGCTCGCCGCTAAAATTGCTGTTGCCATCCCAATTGGTCAGGTTCAGCACAAAAGTGCAGTCGAACCGTTCAGCCGGCAATATCTGGTCGGCGCACCATTTTCGGCCGTTCAAAAAATCTTTCATAGCTGTTTCCAGCGACTGGAAAATATGCCTGTTGCTGGTTTGTATCTTACCCGATATCACTTTTACAGTGGCATTCAGGTCCTGTGCACAGGCCGAATAACCTAAACCAAGCAAAATAATATAAAGGCTAAGCTTCTTCATTTATCAGTTGAACAACTTTATTGCAAATATCCGCGGCAACAGCATCCTTGTCTTTCAGCTTAAACGTGGTTTTTTGCAGATTATGGTCTATAATAGTGATCTTATTGGTATTGGTTTTAAACCCGGCGCCTTTGTCTTTCAGCGAATTTAACACAATAAAGTCGAGGTTTTTCTTTTGCAGCTTTTCTATCGCATTTTTTTCCTCGTCATTAGTTTCCAGTGCAAAGCCAACAAGTATTTGTCCGGCTAATTTTTGCTGCCCCAGCGTTTTTAATATATCAGTGGTTTTTTTCAGTTCGACGGTCAGCCCTTTATCCTGCTTTTTTATCTTTTGTGCTGATACAGTTACGGGCGTATAATCGGCAACCGCCGCACACATGATGCATGCTTTTGAATCATGATAATGCCGCAGGCATGCATCCAGCATCTCGGCCGCCGAAGTAACATCAATACGTTTGATACTATTGTGCTTACTTTTTTGCGCCGTCGGTCCGGCCACTAATATTACATCGGCACCTAATGCAGCCAGTTGATCTGCAATAGCGAAACCCATCTTACCCGAGGAATGATTGCCAATAAACCTTACAGGATCAATAGCTTCGTATGTTGGCCCTGCGGTAACTAATATCTTTTGGTTAACTAAAGGAAGCTTTTTTTTGATATCGGAAACCAGGAACTCAACTATCTCTTCCGGTTCAGCCATGCGGCCTTCGCCGTAAAGCCCGCTAGCCAGTTCACCGCTGCCGGGCGGTATCAATATGTTGCCGTACGATTGCAGTTTCTGGATGTTATTTTGCGTTGCCTCATGTTTCCACATATCAAGGTCCATGGCCGGGGCAAAATAAACCGGGCACTTAGCCGAGAGGTAAACCGCGGTAAGCAAGTTATCGCTCAACCCGTTTGCCATTTTGGCCATGGTATTGGCGCTTGCGGGTGCGATGATAAACAGGTCGGCCCAAAGGCCCAGCTCTACATGATTGTTCCATTCCCCGGTTTCATCGGAGGTGTATTCAACCTGTACAGGATTTTTTGAAAGGGTTGAAAGGGTAAGCGGTGTTATAAAGCCGGTAGCATCCGGGGTCATAACTACCTTTACATCGGCGCCAGCTTTAATCAGCAGGCGCACCAGCGTGGCCGACTTATAAGCGGCTATACTGCCGCAAATTCCCAGGATGATTTTTTTGCCCTCAAGCATTCGGTAAAAGTAGCAAAAAAGTAGACTTTGATTTTAAACTAAACGTCAAAAGTCAAAATCCAGAAATCAGTTGTCCCGATTTTTGAATTTTGACTTTCAAATATTCAATTAAGCCCTGGCTTAAACTTCTTTAGCCGGGTTGCGGTAGTAAATTTTATCTTCCAAAAATTCCTGTACGGCAACCAGCGATGGTTTTGGCAGTTTCTCGTAGTATTTGGATATTTCTATCTGCTCGCGGTTTTCGAACACTTCTTCCAGGTTATCATTTGATGATGCGAATTCCGAAAGCTTTTGGTGCAATTCTTCCTTCACATTGTTTGATATCTGGTTGGCCCTTTTTGACATAATTACGATAGACTCATAAATGTTGTCTGTCTTAATGTCAAGGTCGCGCAAATCACGTGTAATGGTGCTGTTGGCAACAGCCGGTTTATTTGCAGTATTGTTCATATCAATCTTAATTTGGTATCTTTTTGTTAACGTCTACTTTTTCTGATGGCGGTTGCCCGGTCAATGTATCTTTCTTCTCAAAACGGCGCATGTATTTAGCTTCGTTTGCGTATTCAGTTAATGTGTTTTTAGCTTTCACTATACCGGCCTCGCTGTCTTTTTTTAGGGAAACGGCAGCTGGCAAATATTTGCTTGCGGGATATTTTTCGGCAAACTGCTGCTCAAAGTTAATGGCGGCATTAAAGCGTTCCTCTTGTTTAAAAACGCTGCTGTGCCCGGCATAAAGGTATTGCGCCCTGATGGTTAAATACTCCATCTCTTCGGCATATTTGGTATCCGGGTAATCGCGCAATACATTGCCAAAGTCAATAACTGCGGCCTGGTAATCGCTGATAGTCAAATAAAGCTTTGCGTTTTCGTAAGCTTTGCGTTCCAGTTTATCGCGCAGGTTTTGTATCAGCTTAGATGCTTCCGCAACACGCTCGCTTTTTGGATAAAGGTTAATGAATAATTGTAGCTTATCAATAGCCTTCGTGGTATTTTCCTGGTCGAGCGAATAGATCGGCGAATCCAGGTAATAACAGTAGGCGCTCATAAAATTACACTCTTCGGCACGTGCACTCGCCGGGTAAGTATCGGCAAATTGTTTAAAGTGGTAGCTTGCAGATGTGTAGTCTTTCAGCCTGTAATTGGTATAGGCATAATAATAATACAAGTCTTCGGCCTGGGCCTGCCCGCGGTAACGCTGCACCAGGGTTTCAAATAATTCCAGCGCCTTGTTGTAATCCTTTTTATTATAGTAAGCGATAGCCGCCTGGTATTTTTTGGCGTTATCGTTACTGGCTTTCAACTTTTCGAACTTGCTTTTGCAGCTGCCGGCGATTAAAACCAGCACAATCAAAAGCACGGAAAGTATAGGACGTTGTTTTTTAAACATTTTGCAAAGATACGGTAATATTATAAATCAGTCAATTATTTATTCAACAGCGAATATAGAGGCCTTTAATTATATGGTACGAATTCAGCCTGCTTATTTAACATCTTTTAACGGTTTTTAGTATGATATTTAATTCTTTGTAACAACTATTCAAAACGGATACTTATAAAGGTGTTAATGAATATGAGTTTTTAAGCGTGGATACGAAGCAAACCCAATTTCTGCAATTAATAGGTGAGAACAAAGGCATCCTGTTTAAGATATGTAAGATATACCAGGAGGATGCCGATGACCGCAACGACCTTTTACAGGAAATGACATTACAATTATGGCTGGCTTTTGATTTGTTCAGGGGCGAAAGCAAATTCAGCACGTGGATGTACAGGGTGGCGTTGAATACCGCTATCGTTTTTTTCAAAAAACAAAAACGCCGCCCGGACGATCAGCAATTGCACCCCGACTTTGACAGGGCTGACGAATTATCCCTTGCGGGAGAAAAGGAAGAAAAACTGGCTTTGTTTTACCGAGCCGTTCAGCAATTAGGGAAAGTTGAAAAAGCGCTGATATACCTGTATATGGAAGACCAGCCTTATGCCGAGATCGCATCGCACCTGGGAATAACCGAAATAAATGTAAGAGTGAGGCTCAATCGTGTAAAAAACAAATTGAAAGAAATTATTAAAACAATGAATTATGAATATTGATGATTTAAAAGATGCCTGGAGCCAGGATGAGCCAACAGGCATGAGTTTGCCATTAAGTACAGAAATGCTGGGTAAGACAACATCTGTTGTAGGAAGAATAAGAAAAAATATGAGATCGGAAGTTGTTGCCCTTCTTGTGTCGTATGCAATACTCCTTGTCTATTTATTCGCCGGGGTGCGTACAAACTTCCTGTTTAATATAACCAGTATTTTGTTTTTTGTCATACTGGTGCTCAACTGTTTTTATTATTTCCGCTTTTATGTTTTTTATAAATCGATCAGTCGATACGACTTTAGTATCAAAAACAACATCCGCAAAATAGCTTATGAACTGGAGCTTAATACGGAAATATATAAGACGTACAACTTTTCCGTTACACCTATAGCCATACTGGCTACCATTACCCTAATAAGCAGTAGAGTGGCGTCTGATCGCATACAGCATTTTTTAGCTTCAAGCGGATTAATTTCCGTAGGCACCCTGCTGGCCATATTTGCTGTTATATTGATATCATTCATCATAACCTATGTTTGTATCAGTTGGCATGTGCGCCTGCAGTATGGTAAATACTTGTCCGAGCTAAAGCAGGTAATGAATGACCTGGGCGAAGACGCATGAT
>Ga0207080_1010_pt1 | contig 51844 bp, 47 predicted proteins | sample Alteio_BWMinHeat_58_FD_153532 | JGI IMG/M metagenome (GOLD analysis project Ga0207080, IMG submission 153532) | Enriched cells from forest soil in Barre Woods Harvard Forest LTER site, Petersham, Massachusetts, United States -... | ecosystem: Environmental > Terrestrial > Soil > Temperate forest >...
CTGCATAGATACCGGCGCGGCCACCCATATGGAAAGCGTTGCCATGAAAGTAGACAATGGTCGGGAATCCTGTGCTGGCGGTGTGATGCCAAAGCTGCAGAGATTCGTTGTCATCGGTGGTGATAAAATATTCGCTAAAGCCTTCAAGCCCGTAGCGCTCCGGCGGCTCGATCGCTTTCTCCGGATGGTAAATCAATTTACGTTGGAAGTAATAGAGACCGCTAATCAGCGCAGCGTAAATAATGATAAGGGTAAGAAAAAAATAAATCATAGATGTCATCATACCATGAAAACCATTGCCAATTAAACAGTAGTTGTTATGGTTCTTGAGGGGAAAAAATATTCATGTCCGTTATCACGATTTATTTGATTTTCAGCATGTTGGCCGTATTGTGGTTTGATATAACCCGTTATATCATTCCTAACTGGCTGGTCGGCCTGATGCTGGGGGCGTATCCGGTGGCGGTACTTATGGCGCATTCCCATGTCGACTGGAAGATGGCCGTTGTCGGTATGACGGTTGTACTGGTCTGCGGTTATATCATCTTTGCCATGAAATGGATGGGAGGAGGGGATATAAAGCTGATTACAGCCGGATCCCTGTGGGTCGGCTTACCTAATATTCCGGATTTCATTTTTATTTTAACGCTGATCGGCGGCGTATTTGCCGTCGGCGTATGGGGCATCCGCAAGGTGCTTCCTTTCCTTCCGAAAAAACCCGACGCAGCACCATTGCCGCGTATATTGCGTGACGGCGAGCCGGTGCCTTACGGCGTTGCCATAGCATTCGGCTTCCTGCTGATGCTGTGCAACGGCAGGATACCAGCCGCCATCTAGGTTCTGTTGATAAATTTTACTATGCCGAGCAAACGCTTTGTTTCCTGCGCTTCCGCTGCTCACGTACAAAATGTACGCTGCGCTGCGGTTCTCGAAAACTTTGTTTTTTGCTTGCGGCCTAGCAAATTTCTCAACAGAACTTAGGGCCTAGCTAGGGAGATCCTTCAACAGGGCTTATGGAATGCGGTACATTTTCGCGCTGGATAATCCGCAGGCCAAGTATATGGACGAGCTGATAATTAAATTCAGCGCCGAAAATAAAAATCATGTTGCAGACATAAAAAAATACCAGCGCGGCGATAATGCCGCCCAAGCTTCCGTAAATCAGGTTTACCTGGTTGAAATTGGACAGGTAAAGTGTGAAGGTGTATGCTGCCCCCATCCATCCGAGCACGGCCACTGCGGCGCCCGGCGCTACCGAAATAAAACTCTGCTTGATATTGGGCACGGTATAATAAATGGCAGAAATGGTTACGAACAGGACCCCCACGGAAATGACAAATACCATCCGGCTGACATAGGCGTGGTTTTCAGGAATGATAGCGATGCGAAACAGGCTCTCAATCTCGTGTAGCAGCAGCGGAATGGCAACCACCAGTATCATGGCGACAATCGTGATGAAGGTGAATATCAGTAACTGCAAAATGCTGAGCGACCGGCGCAGCCAGTAAGCAGGAGGGGTTTCAACATGATAGGCGCGATTTAAAACAGTGCGTAACCCCTCGACCGCCGAAGATGCTGTCCAGATGGCGCCCAGAATGGCAAAAGTGAGCAGTCCCTGCGGCGGGCCGGAAACAATTTCCACGATGCGCGGTTGCAGGGCGGCAGTGAGATGTTTCGGCAAGGCATTCAGCAGGTAGGTGATGAACTCCGTTCCTGCCGCTCCCTGACCGAGGACTCCGATGACGGCGACCATGAACACGAGAAACGGAAACATGGCGAGCAAGCCAAGAAAAGCTAGATAGCCCGCATGCTCAATACCATCATGGTAGATAGTAGAGACAAGGGCCTTGCCCACGCACTTTAATAACTGGCGTGGGGAAAGCCATGTCATGCTGGTTCCTGTTGGCTCATGCAGTGGATGGTCCCCAGCCCCCAGACCATGTCAAGGCAGTGGATGCCCACCACCTCGCGCTTTGGGAACAGTTCGGCCAGGATAGAAAGGGCAATGCGGTCGGAAGGATCGTTGAACGTCGGCACCAGCACCAGCTTGTTGGCGATGAGAAAATTAGCGTACGAGGCTGGCAGCAACTGGCCTTCAAAATACATGGGACGCGGCATCGGAAGTTCGACTACCGTTAAAGCTTTCCCATCCTGATCACGGGCGGCTTTGAGCCGTTTCAGGTTATCCCTGAGTGGCGCATAATTGGCATCGCTTTTATTTTTTTCGACTACGGTGACGACCGTGCTGGAACTTACGAAACGGCTTAAATCATCGACATGGCCGTGCGTGTCATCACCGGCAATACCGTTTCCCAGCCAGATAATCTGTTTTATGCCAAGGTATTTTGCAAAAACCTCTTCGTAATCTTTCCTGACGAAGCCGGGGTTGCGTTCCTGCACTTTACTGAGCAGGCATTCTTCGCTGGTAAGCAGGGTTCCTTTGCCGTTGACGTCAATCGAGCCGCCTTCGAGTACCACGCGCTTGCCTTTATGCATGGGCTGAATACGGTTGAGTTTATAATGATCGTTCAGATGCGAAGGCACTTTATCGTCGAGTTTATGGTTTGGATATTTAGCCCAAGCATTGAAACGCCAGTCGAGCATGTGGTTTTTGCCTTTGGCATCCTTGACAAAAATAGGGCCTGAATCGCGCATCCAGATGCGGTCGGTTGGGATAAGGCAGATGTCTAACTTAGAAAGGGTTACGCCGGTTTTCTCACAAACTACTTTAGCTTTTTCGGCTTCCTTTTCATTGCGCACCAGCAGGCGGACATTTTCAACTTGTGTCAGCTGGCGGATGATCTCGCCATACACCCAGGGGATAGGTTCAAATTTTCCCGGCCAGTCTTCCTTATTATGCGGCCAGGCAAGAATGGTTGCGGCATGAGGTTCCCATTCGGCGGGCATGCGGTAGTGATCGGTCTTCAGATTTTTCACTCCGTTCCCCATCTCTTCGTCATATCGCCATAAGCATCAACTCTTCTATCCCGAAAAAATGGCCAGTTACGGCGGGTTTCTTCAACTAATGCCGGATCGACGGTCGCAACAAGGATTTCTTCCTTGTCGTGGCTGCCCATCGCCAGCATGCGCCCGAAGGGATCGCAGATGAAAGAGTGGCCGAAAAATTCAATACCCCCCATTTTATCTTCCCCCGCTTGCGCGGGGGTGGCAGTGATGATTTCATGGCCGATACGGTTGACGCTGGCGACATAGACGCCGTTGGCGATGGCATGCGAACGCTGTATGGTTTCCCATGCGCTCACCTGCGCTTCGCCAAACTCGGCTTTTTCAGAAGGATGCCAGCCAATGGCGGTGGGATAGAACAGGACGTTGGCGCCCTGCACGGCGGTTAAACGCGCGCCTTCAGGATACCACTGGTCCCAGCAGATCAGCGTGCCGATTTTACCAGCAGCGGTATCGAAGGCCTTGAAGCCGAGGTCCCCGGGAGCAAAATAATATTTTTCTTCAAAAAGCGGATCATGGGGAATATGCATTTTGCGATAATGGCCAAGGGTTTTTCCGTCGCGCTCGATAATGACAGCCGTGTTGTAATACAGTCCGGCCGCCGCTCTTTCAAAAATCGAAGCGACAATCGCCATGCCGGTTTTTTTGGCAACTTTCGCTAATGCCTGAACTGTCGGGCCATCGATGGCTTCAGCCAGATTGAAATTGGAGAGGTCTACTTTCTGGCAAAAATACTCAGTGCTGAATAATTCCGGAAGGCAGGCAACCTGCACTCCCTGAGCGGCGGCTTTTTCCAGCATGGCACAGGCTTTATCCAGATTGTCTTTCGCGCTCTTTGCCATGCGCATCTGGATGAGGCCAATGCGGAATGCTTCAGGTTTTGAATGTACGGTGGCAGGCATGATTCTAATATTCCAGCAATAGTAAATGCTGAGTCATGTACAGCAAAAAAACCGTCAACTCAATGATGAAAGCACTCGAATATCGATCAGCCAGATGGTCCAACGCTCAGGCAGTAATGTCGGGGTAAACGACCTGCTCAAGCTTCATGATTTCATCACGGGTTGCCAGCTTAAGTTTCTGCAGGCGTTTGCGTGTGAACTCATCGAGCGCTGGGTCTTTAGCTTGATCATCCAGCTTACGGTGTTCCATGCGTAAGGACTCTAACCGTTTGATAAGTAATAAATCTTCGTTCATAGTATCTGATCGAACCAAAATTCAAAGGCAATCGATCCCTTCCCAGGATGGCTGCCTAAGATATTATTTAATGTTTTAAAGTTCGAGTATTATAGCAAAAAATTAAGCCGATGCCTACATAATTTATACAAAATTAACAATTAAACAGGGGCTGGCTTTTTAATGAAAATCAATCAATGGGCACACCCTGCCAGCGCGTAACAAGATTATGGCTGATATCAAATAAATCAAGCACTCGCCCAACCGTGTGGCCGACAAGCTCCTCGATGGAGGCGGGCTTGCTATAAAAAGCAGGAACGGGAGGGGCAATAATGCCGCCCATGTCGGAAACGGCCAGCATGTTACGCAGATGGGCGGAGTGCAAAGGGGTTTCACGCACCATCAGGACCAGTCGGCGGCGCTCTTTTAAAACGACATCGGCAGCACGGGTCAGCAGGCTGGTGGTATTAGAGGTGGCAATTTCGGCAAGGCTGCGCATGGAGCATGGCGCGACAATCATTCCGTTGGTTTTGAACGACCCGCTGGCGATGCTAGCAGACAGATCATTAGCGGAATGGGTGTGATCAGCCAGCGCATGAAGCTGCGGAAGAGAATACTGGGTTTCATGGGCAATGGTAATTTGCGCCGTTCTGGAAATCACCAGATGCGTTTCAACGGCGGTGTCTTTGAGTGTTTTCAATAATTCAATACCATAAACAGCGCCCGATGCGCCGCTGATACCTATGATAATGCGTTTAGGTTCCATCACAATCCCACAAAAATATGGCAGATAAGTTTACTTATCCGCCATATTTATTCGTTCACAAGTATCACCTGATACGAGATCAGTTAATCGGCATTCGAATTTTCACGCCCGCTAGCCAGATCGACAAGACTTTTCCAGTTGGATGCTGACAGCAGCGCAATATAAATGAGTGGCAGCCAGCCTTTTTTGAAAAATTCAAGAACTTTAGCTTCCGGTAAGGCGCTCATTTTTTTCTCATCAATGGTCTGGAATCCTGCCAGGGCAATTTCCCGGCCGTTGGCAAGCTTTATATCCGAGCGCATTGGCATCAACAACCCCGCCGCCTGAATATCGTTACAGAAATTGCGGGTAAGCTGGTGATGATTATGGTAGCTGGTGCAGAACTCCAGAGCATTTACAGTGAGTTCCGAAGGATCGTCGCCTTTGAATAACGGCACGGTATTCTTATCGCCATTTTCCTTATATTGCGGTGCCGCTTCGTCAATACAAAGGACGAATTCATTGCGTTCCGGCACATCCATAAACACGAAGGGATATTTACGGACATACGCAGGTAAATAAGCACCTTCTTTCCATTGCCCTTTATTGCTGACAAAATAATTTTGTTGCTCCAGCCCGACAATAGCTAGAGGGAAAGGGAGCTCTGATTGCGTAAATACGATCGGATATTGCCGGGCCGCTTCAAAAAATTCAACCGCATTAACCTGGATTGAATTAGTATTGGCGGCAAAAGAAAAATCCTGTACAGGCAGAAGCCCGGCTTTGGCATGGCGATTCGTGTCCAAAGCTGCAGGACGCTCGAAAAAGAGGGGGAAATTCCTCGCATCCTGAGTATTTACGACAACAGATTTTGGCTTAGCAGCACTCTTAACCATAAGGGTTGACCTTTTCTATGGCTATTGGTTTGATAATAGACAGCGACGTTTTAGACGCTGGTATTATACCACCTCGTCAGCGTGCGCTTTCTCGATTACACCACCGTCCACCTGCTCAGGATCTTTAAGCACATAACCGCGGCCCCATACCGTTTCGATATAGTTTTCACCATCAGCAGCCTGCGCCAGCTTCTTGCGGAGCTTGCAGACGAACACGTCGATGATTTTCAGCTCGGGCTCATCAATGCCACCATAAAGATGGTTGAGGAACATTTCTTTAGTCAGGGTGGTACCCTTGCGTAAAGAAAGCAGTTCAAGAATGCTGTATTCCTTGCTGGTCAGGTGAAGTGGTTTACCATCAACTTCGATAGAGCGTGTATCGAGGTTAACGGAAAGCTTGCCAGTGCGGATAATGGATTCGGAATGACCTTTCGAACGACGGACGATCGCCTGAATACGTGCAATCAGTTCACCTTTGTTGAATGGCTTGGTGAGATAGTCGTCAGCGCCGTAGCCAAGTCCCTTGATCTTCTGATCGGGACCAGAGAGCCCTGAAAGAATCAGGATCGGCGTGGTTACCCGAGCTGCGCGGAAGCGCCGGAGCACCTCATAGCCATCGATATCTGGCAGCATCAGGTCCAGGATAATAATATCGTAATCATAAAGCTTGCCAATTTCGAGCCCTTCTTCGCCGAGCTGAGTGGTATCGCAGATGATACCTTCGGATGCGAGGGACAGTTCAATCGCCTTCGCTGTTGAGGAATCATCTTCTACCAACAATACGCGCATAATATATTCTCCCTAACTAAAGTATTTAAGAATTATTTTATTACTAAGTATTTAACCAAATGTATCTTCTCGCGCCTATACAAAGCATTAATAACTTAATTTTTAGTTAACCACAAAAAAAATGTTTAAACAATCTTTATGTGTAATTATTTAACATAAATATCTATAGTCGCTTTTGTAGGGGAGTAGTAAACATATGTCAATTGTAAAAGGTTGGTAGGGATAGATATGGAAGTTGAGGAAATAACTACTTTACAAGAAGTTACAGTTTCCGGCACGGTGACAGCCGTTTTGGGCATGCTTATCGAGTGTTCCGGGATAGAACGCCTGTTAAGCGTTGGTTCTCGTTGCAGGATAATCGGACAAAAGGGGGGGCACGGTGTGGCCCCGGCAGTTCTTGCCGAGGTCGTCGGTTTTAATCAAAACAGGGCATTACTGATGCCCTTTGGCGGTCTGGAGGGTATAGGTCCCGGTGCTAAAGTGACCCTTGAAGAAAATGCCTCGGTTTGCTATCCGGGCGAAGGCTGGCTGGGGCGCGTTATTAACGCTATGGGTGAACCGGTTGACGGGAAGGGGCCGCTACCTAGGGGCAGTACACCGTATAGCTTGCGTAACAAGCCGCCGGAAGCCCATGAACGCAGTCGGGTGCGTGGAAAACTTAATCTTGGGGTGAGGGGTATTAATACCTTCCTGACCTGCTGCCGTGGCCAGCGTATGGGCATTTTCTCCGGATCAGGCGTTGGAAAATCCATTATCATGTCGATGCTGGCGCGTTATTCACAGGCGGATGTCAATGTTATCGGCCTGATTGGTGAACGTAGCCGCGAGTTGCAGGAGTTCATCGAAGACGACCTCCAGGAGGAAGGGCTCAAGAAATCCGTTGTAATAGTGGCGACGTCAAGCGAATACGCCTTGCTCCGGCGCCAGGCGGCATACCTGACCATGTCGGTAGCGGAATATTTCCGTGATCAGGGAAAAGACGTGCTGTGCCTTATGGACAGCGTGACACGGTTTGCCATGGCACAGAGGGAAATCGGCCTATCTGCCGGTGAGCCGCCCACCAGTAAGGGCTATACCCCGACCGTGTTTGCCGAATTGCCCAAGCTGCTGGAACGGGCCGGGCCGGGTAAAGTAGGGCAGGGGTCGATTACCGGCCTGTTTACTGTGCTGGTGGAAGGCGACGACAGCAACGAACCTATTTCCGATGCGGTGCGTGGGATTCTGGATGGCCACATCGTTCTGGACCGCACTATCGCCCAGCGTGGCCGTTATCCGGCGGTAAATATCCTTAAAAGTATTTCGCGGACCATGCCTGACTGTAACACTGAAAAAGAAAATGCGCTGGTGCAGGTAGCGCGCAACCTCCTTTCTACCTATGAAGATATGGCGGAAATGATCCGCCTCGGTGCCTATCGCAAGGGTAGCAGCCCGGATGTTGACCAGGCGATCCAGTATTATCCTGCCCTTGAAAATTTTCTGCGCCAGCGCAAAGACGAAAAGACCGACCTTGATAAAGGTTATGATGAACTGGCAGCGGTGCTGGGGATTAAAGACTGGCGTGACGTTAAATGAAAGGTTTAGTCACCCTCATCAAGTTTCATCAACGCACGCTCGATGATCTGCGTCGCAAAATGGCGGCGCTGGAAAACCAGAAAAGCCAGTTACTCCTGCTCTCGGCCAAATTAAGGGAAGAGCTGGCTTCGGAAATAAAACAGGCCAGCAAGAATCCGGAAATGGGAAGTTTTTTTGGTGATTTCTCCAAGAGGATGCAAAAGCGTCAGGAAGAAATTGCGGGTGAAGTCCGCCAGCTTGAAAAGCAGATGGCAGAATTGAACATCCATATTATCGAAGCATTTTCTGAGCTGAAGAAATTTGAGATTGCATTGGACAATGCCAAAAAGCGTGCTGAGGCAGAGGAAAAACGCAAGGAAGCCATCCAGATGGATGAGATCGCCGAGCAACAACACCGGCGGAAAATGGAAGAGCAATAATGCCTCTTGCTGTGCCTGCAATCCTGAAAAAAAAGCGCTTCTTACCATTGTTCCTGACCCAGTTCCTGGGTGCGTTTAACGATAATGTATTCAAAAATGCGCTGGTCATGCTCATCACCTATAAGCTGGCGGCAAAAACTGGCGCAAACGCGCAGGTGCTGGTGACGCTGGCGGCGGCGCTTTTTATGCTTCCGTTCCTGCTGTTTTCGGCGACGGCAGGACAACTGGCCGACAAATACGACCGTGCCAGACTGGCACGGTGTACCAAGGTGGCTGAGATACTCCTGATGAGTATTGCCGCCGTGGGGTTTTATACCGGCAACGTCTATTTTTTATTGTTCGTATTGTTTTGCACCGGCGCGCAGGCGACGTTTTTCGGGCCGATAAAATATGTCCTCCTGCCGCAGCATTTGCATGAAAACGAATTGCTGGCCGGGAATGCTTATATCGAAGCCGGAACGTTTCTTGCCATTCTTTTTGGCACTATCCTGGGTGGTATGCTGGTGATGCAGGAAGCCGGCATTCATTTAATTTCTGCCGCTATCGTCGCCTTTTCCCTATTGGGGTATATCACCAGCCGCTATATACCCACCGCTCCCGCCCCGATGCCCGACCTGAAAATAAACTGGAATATCGCCCGGGAAACATGGGCTATGATCGGCAATGACCGCAGGAACCGCAGGGTATATTTATGCATACTGGGAATATCATGGTTCTGGCTGGTTGGGGCCACGTTCCTGTCACAGTTCCCCACCTATGCCAAGGATGTTATCCACTCAGATGAAAGCGTGGTTACTTTGTTCCTGACGGTATTCTCCGTGGGTATCGGCATAGGCTCGCTGCTTTGCAACCGCTTGCTGAAGGGTGAAGTGAAAAGCACTTATGTGCCATTGGCATCGCTGGGTATTACACTATTTACCGTGGACTTATTTTTTGCCAGCGGGGCTGTCGAGCACGGCAGCAGCGCGGTCCTGATGAATATAGGGCATTTCCTTGGGTTTGTATCGAGCTGGCGTATCCTGTTTGATCTGTTCGCCACCTCGGTATGCGGGGGTATTTATGTTGTACCGCTGTATGCGATCCTGCAGCATGACAGCGATCCCCTCTGCCGTGCCCGGACGATTGCCAGCAATAACGTGGTCAACGCCCTGTTTATGGTGGCGGCGGCTGTGGCTACGATGCTGATGTTCAAAGCGTCATTTACCGTGCCGCAGGTATTTCTGACGGTTGGCGTGCTGAATGGACTGGTGGCGATGTATACCGTCAGGCTCAATAAAAAATCAGCTGGCGTGCTTGAATAATTCTTCCAGCTCGGCGACTTTTTCGGCCCGGTTTTTCTTCTTTTCAATCTTGACGATTTCATCGAGCGCCACGGCGAGATGGGCTTTCAGGATGCGCGTTTCGATGGATTTAAGCGCTGAGTGAATGGCCTTGCACTGCATCAGCACATCTTCCATTTTACGCTGTTCTTCGAGCATTTTCCGGATTCCCTCAATCTGGCCAACGATGCGGTTTAGGCGCTTGATTTCATCGCTGTGATCGATGTGATCATATTCTTCACGCTTTTTGGCCTTTACGCTTTTGTCGTTATTCTTCATGAGGGGTACCTCCAAAAAAAGGGTGGGGTATATGTATATGGCATGTACTGGCTGAAAGCAACCTCTATCGTTTTGTGCCGGGTAAATGCATCCTAAAAATATTTAATGGGGTATATTTAGGTGCCTGACGGCTGTTTCTGAAACCATCACTGTCATCAGCCGTTATAACTCTGCAATGCAATATAATTATTGAATAATTAACGAACTTTAATTATTATCTGTACAACCCCATTAAAAAATGTGTAAAAAGAATATACTGCACATGGAATCTACACCTAATTAATTATCAATAAGGGTATAATGGCCAAGGCACGCGCTTCTAAAACAGAACTCACTGACCTTCAGCTATTGGAGCAGGATGATCCAAATGATCCGCCTTTATTATCCGTTACGCTCTCTGGTAAAGGCAAGGATCTGCTGGCAGCCCGCGAGGCATTGAAGGAAGCTTTTCCCAAGGCTACTTTCAATAGCGGCAAAGGCGGCTTCGACATGATAGTGCCCATGGGGCAGGATGATTCGCAGTCCAGAATCGTAGAGGAAGTATTTAATCAAACCCAGTGTGGGTTAGGGTATCAGGTGGGATTTGGTTTTGCTGCCAGAGAAGGCGAGACTGATCAGTTTAAATCGGTAGTACTGATAACGCTTACCCGCCCCAACGCTGCTGACTCGCTGCTTGGACGCGCTGTGATGGATATGATTGAACGCAAGCTGATGCCTGTTACCAGCAATGACGCTCCGCCGGAATATATCTGCACCCGTAACGTTTCTGAGGGGCACTGTAGTCTGCAAATCGTTTCAAATGGTGAACTGGTCAAAACGGAAAACCAGGCCAAGCATTATGCTATCGCCATGGCGGCTCATTTTAACCAGAAGCTGACTGTATCCGCTCCGAAAATTCGCATGGTTACGATGTTGCCGAATCAACCCATGGAGCCTCAATGCGTAGCAAAAGAGGAAGTAGTTGAAGGGCGCGCTGCCCATACCGGGCATGCTGGCATGTCCATGATTTTAACCGGAGATAAGGAAGACCTGAAACGCGCCCGGCTGGCTATAGGCAAGGGCCATGGGCTCACCTTCGAGCTGCTTTCGGCAGACGAGTTGGCACAATCTTTTTCGTTATCTATACCAAAATCTTCGGGGGACACGTCGATTGCACCAAAGGACGAATTCTTCCTGCGTGTGAATATGCCTTTATCACCCGATAATTCCAGGGATGCTATCGAGCGGGTGCATTGGTGTACGGGCTGCGAACTGCCCATCCGGTTAACCCCTGCCGTGTTACCATCCAAGGGAAGATTTTTGCCAGGGGTGAGCGTATGGTTTGATACCCCCGGCACGGAGTATAATCCTGCCTTTGTCAAGGCGCTGCTCGATTATGTGGCAGCCTACTTGCATACCGATATAGGTGGCACCTTTCCCGATGATATGGCCGATGATCATAAAGGGTTGCTGAAAGATCCCGCGATGCTTTTTCCCAAAGGCGAATATAAGGGTTATGATCAGGCAAAACTGGAGTCGCTACAGCTGATCAGCAAGCTTGAAAAGCATCTGTATTCGAGCACGCCGCCTTCTCCCGGTTCAGAACGGTAAGCTGGCCATCCATTTGATTTGAGGATAATATGGCATCTAAAGATTTCTACGTCAAAATCGACAAAAAAAGCGATATTGAGGTTCGTGTGGGGATTGACACGAATGCAGGCGAACAGAGCCTTAATATACAATTCTACCCCAACGATACCGAGGAATACATCCAAAAGCAGGTCATGAACCTGATCCAGAAAAGGCTGCAAGACGTTGTTGGCATGGAAACAAGTTATAGTAAGGATAAAGAAAACGAGCTTATTGAACTTGTCGGGTACCCCGATGCGTCCTGCAAACCACACGATATACTTTTCATGGCCCGGGTTGCGTATGAAGCGCTCAAAGACGTGAGAAAGTTTACCAAGGCGGGGGAATATCTTCCTGATGCGCTGGATAAAGCCTATGACAATATAACGCCTCCCGAGATTAAACCTAAAGACAAAATAGCGCCCAAAAAACCTGAAGACATCGTATTGGAAAAAGAGATGAAAATTTTTCTGACGCGTGTTGTAAAAGAAGGTGATGCGACGCGGCACTGGGTTCCGGTCGATGGTTCGGCGCAGCAAGAGCCACTCGTTACGGCTACTGCCGAGAATGTCACTGCCGAATTCGTTGACGCGCTGAAGGACTATCTCGAATCGTGCCAGCCCTATTATAACGATGGCATGAAAGGTCCGGAAGTCACCGTATCCCACGATGGTGGAAACCATTTTACCGTTCAGGTCACCATGGAGGAAACGCTTCAGCGGCAGCTGATGAAGGGTATATTCCACGAAGAAAGAAAACGGTAAGTTCTTAAATTTTAAGCCGAAATTCTTTAAGGCAAATTAACCTTTGTTGTGGTAGCATAGGCCTGAAACATCAGTTTTGGTAGGCTTTTGTGTTTGCAGAGAAAAATAAATACACCGTCCGCAGCTATGGTGAAACTGAACCGCCGCCGGTGGAATGGCAAAAAAAAGCCCTCGACAGCATCCATGTGTTTGAAGTGGATAGTCCCTCCACCTGCGTATTTCTCGATAACGATGGCAAACCGCTGAGGGATCATAATGATTATAAGGCCTGTGTGCCGATTGAATATTTTGACCCGGAAAATCAGGGAAAGCTCGATAGCCTTCTGGCTGAGCGCTACCGTAATCAAGCTATCCGAAAATCGATAGATGTGGAATCCATCCGCAAGGATTTAATAAAAAAACGGCCGGAGTGGCATGCCTTTAAAAAAACGGAAGTAGAACAGCTCCAGATCAACAAGGTGTTTGTTGAACTGACCAAGTACCCCACGATTTCCAGCGATTTTTTTAACAGAACGAACCTGATGCTGGTGGTCGGCAATAATCATCAGGATATCAGCCAGGTTTCCACTACCTATGGCAAAGATGACTGTGCCGGATACTACTCTGATTCAGACCAGGTTATTGCGCTGACCAATATGCCTTATGACGAACACGGGAAAAACATTGCCGAAAGAATTAATTTCAGCCAGCTGGTGGCGGAAGAAATGATGCATGCGCTGGATTACCGGATGAAATTTCGTGAAGACCAGTATCTCCATGAAAGTTTCCCCGCTGATTTTACCAGTGTTCTGGAAAAACATACGGCAAGACTCGGTAACCTGCTGGAGCGCTGGAAAAGCGAAATCAAGGAAGAAGGCAAGGGTACACTGACAGCGGAAGAAAGTGCCTTTACGCAGAAACTGATGCGTTTTGCCGAGTCCCGGTTGAAATCCGAGGGAGAAGTGCCCATACCCGGAAAGACAGCGATAGAGGCATGGGAAACACTGGCACGTGCAGTCAGCAGGCTTAAGCAAGCGTACACGTTTAAAGACGACCCCATATACGCCGATTTAGATGAGGAGGGGATGCAGACAGAAATAGTGGCCAAGATCGCCAAGTATGTCATGTTGGGCCGCTTCAGGAATCAATATGCCGATAGAGAGCTGTATAAGGAGATTGAAGAATATATCTACACGCCGCTTAATGATAAAGGCCAGCCGGTTGAACCCAGCCCCATGAAAGACCTTTTAGCCGTGCTAGAAAAGAAAGAGCCGTTTTTTACAACCAATCGTTACGATATTTTCAACGATGAACTGAGGCAGCAAAAAGTATTTGCCGAGCATATAGCAAAGAATGTTGATCGCTGGGCAGGTAAATCGACTGCCTATGTTTATGACGGTGCCCAGGCTGCCCGCGGGCGTTAAGGCGGCCACACCAGTATTTTTTATAGAAAGCAGTTTATGAGTGATACCCCCGATAAGCCTCCTGTACCAGAGTGGAGAAAAAGAGACTGGGCATCCAGAGAGGCGAAAAAGAAAGAAGCGCGGCTTAAAAAAGACGCGCCGTGGAAAGATAAATTAAAATGGGAGCGGGCTAATTATGAAGATGATCCGGAATTCTATGTTGAATACTTAAAGTTACAAGATAGATACACCCGCGAGGAAATCCAGGAGGGTATCGCTTTAAAAACCATTATAGAGGCAGGGCGTAGCGACGATCCCAGATTAGTCGATATGCAAAAAACAATAAATCGCATGGCGCGCGCCAGCGGCCTGTTTAAACGCCCCCCGAAATTGGTTATTCATACACGGTATTCAGATGATGAGCGCGCAGGTCAACCTGATCTGAATGCCGGGACGGCGGTGCCCGACTTTATTGAAATAAATGTATTTACAAAAAATTATTTTTTTAAACATCCGGAGGCATTTAAAGCGGTAATGGCGCATGAAATGGGGCATATTGCCAATGGCGATTGCGGCGTTGAAAACGCAATAAAATTCAATCTGATGCCCCCCACTCAAATGCAGGAAATCCTGGCAGAACGGATGGCAGCCATCATCCATGGAAATCCAAAAGAATATGCTAAAGCTACAAGTGATTACCAGTTTTACGTGGCTAAACAAGATGGAGCCAAGCCATACCGTTATTATCAGGATTATCTTTCAGTCAATGGCAATGCCCGGATGCTCCATAAATGGGCGGATATTCTGGAGGCTGAAGGTGCCACCGATAAAAAAGGTAACGTTATTCTGGATAAAGCACTGGCGGTGTTTGAGCGGTCAAAAGATTTTACCGCAGGGTTGTTAAAAATGGATCTGGCCATACGCCAACGTTAATTATTTGGATATAGTAAAACCAAACAATTTCTAACAGCTATTATAGTTTTACAGAAAGCTAGCCGTGTATGAGTAATACCCCCGACAAGCCCCCCGTACCAGAATGGAGAAAGGAAGAATGGGCGACAAGAGAAGCAAAAAAGAAAGAAAAGCCGTTCAAAAAAGAGGAGCCGTGGAAACAGAAGTTAAAAAGGAATCGGGCGGATTATAAAGACGACCCCGAACAATATGCTGAAGGCATAATAGAAGAAGAAAATAAAACCCGTACTGTGGTTGAGCAGGAAATCGCGTTAAAACTTATTATTCTGGCAAGCCGTAGCGGCGATCCCGAATTAGTCAGGATGCAAAAAACGATAAATCGCATGGCGCGCGCCAGCGGCCTATTTAAACGCCCGCCACAATTGATTATTTATACTCAATATTCAGAGGATGTGTTTGCAGGGCAACCTTATTTGAATGCAGGGACCGACCTGCCCGAATTTATTGGTTTTAATGAGTATACCCGGGATTATTTTCTGGAGCACCGGGAGCAATTTAAAGCGGTGATGGCACATGAAATGGGGCATATTGCCAATGGCGATTGCGGTGTTGAAGGCACCATACAGTGTAATATGGAGCCGCCCAATCAAATGCAGGAAGTCCTGGCAGAGCGGATGGCAGCCATTATCTATGGAAATCCAAAAGAATATGCGAAAATTACAGCTGATTTCCTTCTGCATATGGCTAAAGACAATAGAGCCAAACCGTATCGTTATTCGCTGGACCACCCTTCCGAAAATGCTCGTGCCCGTATGGTCTATAAATGGGCGGATATTCTGGAGGCTGAAGGTGCCACGGATAAAAAGGGTAACGTTATACTGGATAAAGCACTGGCGGTTTTTGAGCGGTCAAAAGATTTTACCGCAGGGTTGTTAAAAATGGATCTGGCCACACGCCAGCGTTGACATAATGGAATAGTTGATTAATATTAACCAATGACAACGCTTTTTACCTCCAATGAACTGCAGATCCTGGGCAAAGAACGCTCCCGTGAAGCTGATGTGCTGCACAAAAACCTGATTGCTTACTTTAACGGCAAGACTGATTTTACCAAACTACAGGACCAGCTCCATCACCGCCTTGCTCAGAAGGATAGGGGATTGCCCCTCCTGATCGAGGAGCGGTCCCCCAACGGTACTACGGATCTTATGTATGCGTTCTGGGTGCCATTCACTCAATCCAACCGCATGATCCAGTTTTATAATGAAAGCGGTGTGCTCAACAAGAAGGTCACTCCTCATGATATTGGTGATACCGAAAGTTTCAAACAATTCCAGAAAGTGTTTCGTAAGGCGATAGCTAAGTTACCCGCCCTGCAACAGGATGAAATCAGAAAACAGGAAGATGAAGCCCGCAAGGAAGTAGAAAAAACGGCATGGAAGGGATTTCAGAAGCTCTGGTGGCTGGTAGAATCCATACTGCCGAAAGATGCTGATCCGAAGCAGGATCGCTTCCTGCGCTATATCTGCGCTCAGGACAAGAATGGAAGCAACCTGCTGTTGCAGGGAGTGCGCGATCTTGGGCCGGAGAATTTTAGAAAATTAACCGATAAAATCCAGACCTGCCATAATGGCCTCGCCCTTAAGGAGCTGATCGTCCACCCCAGCACTGATGGTTTCAACCTGCTGATGTTAGCGGCCAGGAGCGGCGATGAGCAGCTTTTCAGCACAGCACTCGAAGTGGCTCAAACGTCGATTGGTAAAGAGCCCGAGGCATATAAGGAACTTTTCACCCAGACCAGCAGTGATGGCTTTGGTCTGCTACGGGACGCAATCAGGAGTGGTAACGAGAAAATTTTTACTGCCGCTCTCGAAGCAACAAAACAAGCGTTGGGCAAGGATTCCGATGAATATAAGGTACTCCTCACCCAGACCACCACCGATGGGTTCAGCCTGCTGGAGGACGCAGTCAAGGCTGGCAATCCTTCTTTTTTCAATACTATCCTTTCCGAAGTGCAACAAGCGCTGGGTAAAGATTCACCGCAATACAAGGCGCTGCTGACCCAATCCACCAGCTTTGGATTTAATATACTGGTGGATGCAGCCCACCATGGCAACGATGCGCTCTTTGCTAAAGCTCTGGGAGCGGTACAAGAAGCGCTGGGTAAAGATTCTAAGGAATATAAGGCGCTTCTCACCCAGACCACCACCGATGGCTTCAACATGCTGCTGGAGGCCGCCTATCATGGCAACGAGGCGCTCTTTGCTAAAGCTCTGACAGCGGCACAGGAAGCGCTGGGCAAAGATTCCGAGGAATACAAGGCGCTGCTTACCCAGACCAATAACGATGGTTTCAACCTGCTGATGCAAGCGGCTACAAGAGAAAACCAGCGTATCTTTGATACGGCTCTGGGAGCGTCACAGGAAGCGCTGGGGAAGGGCAGTGCAGCGATGCGCGCATTACTCTGCCAGCGTACCAGCGCTGACTACACCATCCTACATTCCCTGGCTCGGACTCCGCACCTTGAAGCGGGATGGCAGGCATTGCAATGTCTCGATCCTGCAGACAAAAGAAGTTTGTTTGAGCAAGCAACCAATCGCTTCCGTGGCGGATTTCTGCCACTTCATGATGTTTGTTTCGCATCGGGTGATATGCGGGAAATACGCACCAGGCTATCCCATCTCCTGCAATTCGCCGTAGATGCGTATGGTCTGGAAGCGGCCCAAAATAAGGTGGAGGAACAGATGTCGCAACCTACCACCGAATCCCGTCCGCGCTCTATCCGTGGAAGGCAATCGCTGCACGCCAACGTTAAGCAGGATCTGGAAAATTTTATCCATGCCGGCGAATTGCCTGACCTGTCGAAAGGACAGCATGCAGCAGCGGCGGGTACTAGTGTAGCCCTGCAAAACAGGGGACGGAAGTAATCGTCTGGCGGCTTCGGGATTGATAAAATCTTTCCGATTATGAGTGAATTTTAATCAGACATTCATGAAACTCTCATATCGATCCTTTATAAGTAGTTAGTTAAAAAAACTAACGAAGGGATGGATGTGCCGCCATCCCGTATGTGAGCTTGTTCAATGCCCAAGACCGTTCTCTTCGTCACCTATGGCGGTGGCCATGCGCAGATGGTAACGCCAGTGATCCGCGAGCTTGAAGGCCGGAGTGACATTCGGGTGGAAGCTATAGCGCTGACGACTGCCGGCCCGATCTTTAAAAGAGAACGCATTCCTTATAAGGGATTTAAACACTTCATAAGGCCGGATGACAGGGACGCGATCCGGTGGGGTAAAAAGCTGGCCGGGACACACCATAATCCTGAAGGCGGTATTGAGGAAGACGAGTCGATTGCCTACCTGGGATTATCGTATTGGGATTTAGTGGTACGTTTTGGCAAGGCAGAAGCAGCCCGCTTATGGGAAACCAGGGAGCGCCACGCATTTCTGCCACTGACTGTCATGGAACGCATAATTGGGCAGATTAAGCCCGATCTGGTGGTTACGACCAATTCTCCCAGAAGCGAGTGTGCCGCCATTCAGGTCGCCAAGGGACGTCGTATTCCAACCTTGTCGATGGTTGATCTTTTCGGCCTCGGCCACTTCTATCCGCTTGAGGCCGATTATATCACCGTCCTCTGCAATCGCGTTATCGAGAATCTTGAACAGGAAACCCACAGGCCGCGCGCAAGCTACCTGATCACAGGAAATCCGGCGTTCGATCACGCGCTGGATTATGATGGCCCGATCGATTATGCATGGCGGCGCCAGCATTTCCCCAAAGTGCCTGAAGTCGCAAAAACCCTCCTGTGGATCGATATCCCGGCGCATAGGAATTTACAGAAGAATGAAATATTATTGCGTGATGACCACGAAGTCGTCCGCGATCTCAATACGCTGGCAACCGCAGCGCAGCGCAATGACTGCATGCTACTCGTCCGTCCGCATCCATCGCAGCGGCGGGGCCTGTACCACGAATGGCTCAAGACAGCGCCTCAGCATGTCATGTATGCGGGCGACGTACCGCTTTACCCGCTGCTCAACGCTGTCGATCTTGTCTGTACCTACACATCAACGGTAAGCATTGAAGCGCTGCTCATGCGCCGTCGCGTGGTCCAGCTAAAATATTTGCCGGGCAAGAGCGGTCTCCCGCTGGATGAATGGAAAATGGCATGGATAGCCAAAAGCCCGGATGAAGTGAGTGAGTGCATTCATGACGCGTTGACAGACGATGCGGAATGGGAGCGTATGAAGGGCCGTATCGAGGAAATGCTGCCGCAGGAAAAGGCTGCGCCGAAGATCGCAGCGCATATCGAGCGGATTTTAGGGTGTGGGCAGCAAACCATTGCTTATACGGCTTCTCAGCGCCCCTTAGCACCCAACTCTAGCCCAAACCACCTAATAACCCTGAATTTCTAGGTCTACGCCGGTTTTGCTGCCATGTGCAGGCTAATTTGGAATATCAATGATTACAGTGCGCACCGTGCACATGTGGAACCAGACCGAGGCGCTTCTGTTTTTCCATTTTCCGCTTCATGATATCGCGCTTCATGGGGGGCTGGTAATCAACGAATGTCTTGCCATCAAGGTAATCAATCTCATGCTGAAGGCATACGGACAACAGCCCAGCCGCGCGCAACGTCTGCGACATGCCATCCTCATCGAGGTAGGAAACGGTAATTTCAGCCGGGCGCGTTACCGGGGCGGAAACACCGAGGAACGTGATTGACGATTCTTCCATGGTAATCGTTTCTGCTGAACGTTCAGTGATGATCGGATTAACCATCTTGTAGTGATGCGCCACTCCGGCCTTATCCTCAAAATCCACGACTACGAGCCGCTGTGTCACTCCCACCATCGGCGCACCGATACCCATGGCATGATGTGCATGCAGTGTTGCCATCATCGCGTCGAGCGTTGCGCGAACGGCGTCATCTACATTCGTCACCTTTGTGCAGATGGTTTTGTAAATGGGATCGGGGGCTAGCACTAGTTCGAGCATAAAAACCTCATCAGTAATTCCAGTGTTGTAAGTCAATCTGCTATTGCCATGCAATAGGGTATAATATTGAGGCTGTTTTTCTTTATCAAAAGAATATAATTATAACTTACTAATAATTATTGGCGACAAAATATAAAATATGATCAAGAAGTTATACGTTATCACAAAAAGCTCGTTTTTCAGGTATCTTGCCCCTTTGTTCCTTTTCCTGCTGATAGGATGTGTGCAGGGCAGCGTGCAGGACCCGATTAGTATATGGGTGGTTTACACCATCAAAATAGTAGCTGCGACGCTATTATTTCTCGCTCTTTTCAGAGCCCACTGGCACGAAATCGCGGGTAAAATTGATGTCTGGAGCGTTGTGACGGGGATCGTGGTGCTGGTGGTCTGGCTGCTACATTATAAAATGTTTGCAGGCCATGTTTCAGCCTCTTTTGACCCTACAATCTTTCATTCACCGGCAATAGCTGCTCTGGCCATTTGCATCAGGGTGGCTGGCGCATCGATAGTAACGCCGGTATTGGAGGAAACAATCTGGCGGTCGTTCATGATGAGGTATTATATCAAAGAGGATTTCCTCTCCGTTCCGCTTGGCAGTTATACATTTCTTTCCTTCTGGCTGACCGTGCTGACCTTCATGGCGGTGCATCCCATGTGGCAGTGGGGCGTGGCTGCTTTCGCAGGTTCTGCCTATGGCCTGTATATGGTGAAATCAAAGAGCCTAACTGGGTGCATAGTTGCACATGCCGTCACCAATCTTGGCTTAAGCTTATATGCGTTGCTGACGCATGAATGGGGATTGTGGGGTTGAAGCCAGGCAAAATTACGGAAATTAGCGCTTCAGTGTGCTGCGGACGGAAACAAGCGCGGCATCGAATGCTGCCATGATAGTGGCACGCTCTTCCGGGAAAACGAAAGGACCATATTCCTGGTCCTGAATTTTCTTTTCGAAGGCAATTTTGATAGCGGTGGAGGTGACGCGTGGCTTGGCAGCAGCTGGAGATTGCGGTTTTGAATGCAATTCAGCAATAACCTTACCCAAAGCTTCCATCAGCATAGAGTGCAAATCTTTATCTACAGTGCCTTGTGCCAGCCTCTCTCTAAATGCATCTTTCAATAGATCCATACTGGAAGGCGGCTTCAGTCCGGCCTGTATCGCCAGGCTGTGTTTAGATGGTGGCTTCCAGTAATGCACTTTTTTAAGCGCCTCCTCGAATGTCGTTGCCTTTGTATTCTTTTCGAAAACTTTTAAGAAATCCGCTACGAAGGGTAAAAAAGCGGCACCCATATTTTTTTGCCCTTGTGGATCATGCGGTGCAAATACAGCCATGACGGCTGGGGCTTCAGGGCGTGAAGCAGCAGAATCAATACGCGGATTAAAAGACGCGAATAAATTATCCTGCGCACTAGCTTCCAATGCATTGCGAATAAGGGGAGTAAGTTTACCCGCATAATCGGCGGCAAAATGACCCGTATACTCTATCTTCAACCCTATTTTGCCTTGGACGGCTTGAGGTTTCAGGGTAACCTGCACCAATCCAAGGTTAAATTTTGTGGCAATTTCTGACATAAAAACAAATGCTTGTATTTTGTTTGCTATATATTGGCTTATTATAAACCCTAATTAATACTTTTTTATGAACGCGAATACTATTACGTAGATTTTTTAGCATGGCCTAAATCTATGTTTCTGTTATCAATCGATTTCCTTGATGATTAATTACCAAATATTAATATATCCGGTGCATACTAAAATTCGGGCAATTCCTTGAGATTTTAAAAATGGCGCTACCAAAAATCACTCTGCGTAATTTTGCTGGAATGGTGCAGCAGTACGATTTTGCAGATCCAGTTCCAAAAGGATATGAATGGGCAAGCCCCGCACTGAAGAGACTGAAACGTGAACTCGGGGATGTTGAGCTCATGTGCCCCGATCTCTTAAACGCATTTCTCCGTCATCCGGAAAACCCGGGCTATATTCAACTTACTGAAAGCTCCATCATTCCTAAGGGACTCACGACTGTTGCGCATGCGTTCGGCATACGGCGGGGAAATGCCAAGCTCGAAATTGGCATCGAAATATTTCATGCTCCTTACGCTATGACCGATTCAGGGAAAACACACGGTAACCTGATAGGACATGAATTAGCCCATGTGGGCGATCATGTCCGAAGCTATGGTTTTAGTGGAGATGGCAAAGCCTCTTACATTCCTTGCGGAATGCATTCGCATTCCCGCTTGTTTCAGTTATGCACATCGACAGACAAGGCGCTGGAAGGACCAGCGAGCCTGATTGCAAAACTTGAAAAAAGAATAGCTGCAGCAGAATATGCCCCGGAGAAATACAAAAGTGAACTTTTTGCGGCGACATTAGAGCAATATATTGAGAACCCGACTTCCGTTCCAGCCTGTACAAGTACATACATCGAGAATGTATTTCTTCCCGACATGAAATTGAAAGCAGCGGGACATTTTGGACGCAGGGCTAAACTGGAGCTCGACTACCTGAATCCGAAAAATGCAAATACTGCCAACCAGGAATTATCACCTGCGCTCGATACGTTGCTGGCAGGACAGAACCTCAAGGAAGAACAAAATAGCTATCTGCAACAGAATAAATCTAAAGCATACGATGCTGTAATCAGCCATGTGGAAAGTGTCATCCCACGGCTGGAAAAAGCATCTAAATTTTATGATCCCGTAAGCGGCGCGTTTGGCGTAAGAAGGTAGCCGCCGCAGGTGCAGGATGCACGGCCAGTTACCTCCCTGCCAACTTGTCAGGGAGTAAAGTATTGCGATGCGTGACAGCGGTATGAGAACCAATGATCGGATTCACCCCGCCTTCTTTGAGGAATTGCATGTAAATATTATGGTTCTGATCTTGCCAGTGTTGAGGCAACGCATCCCATATATCATGGAATAACTGGCGGTCGGATTTATCGGTGGATGCGATCAGCGGTGCGCCGATCAGGGCTGTAAATTGGCCGATCATGCAGGCATCAAGCACCCTGCCATGCAATCTCGGGATTCCCTTTGCATCAGTAGAAAAACATTGCTCCTGCGAAGGTTGACCTGATTTGAAATGCCCTAATGTTTCTTGTTTCAGCTCACTCAAAAACTCTGCCAGTTTAGCGCGTTCGAATGCACCTTTACTTTCGGAACCCTTTGCCGTTGAGTCAGCACCACGACGTAATAACAACAATACGGTATCCTTATTGCTATGGCCGTTTTTTATAGCCCAATAGAGCGCATCATCGCCCAGAGCATGAATATCGCTACCGTGGTCAAGCAGTTGTGCTACGATTTCTGTAAGGCCATTGCATGCCGTCCAGCGGAACGCCAGGTCGTTCTCGGCATGAATATTAGCGCCACGATCCAACAGTAGTTCCACTGTTTCCTTATGGCCGTTTCCTGCCGCCAAGCAGAGTGCATCATTAGCATTTACGAAAATCTCTGTGCCATTTGCATGAATGTCGGCGCCACGATCCAGCAGTAGCCCCACGGTTTTTGTATGGCCATTTTTTGCCGCCATGCGGAGCGCGCTATCGTTTGATACATGAATATTTGCACCGGCATCGAGTGTTTTAATGACCTCATCAACCTCGCCAACTTGGGATGCATTAAGGAACAGATGGTCGATATCTGATAGCGCCATGCCTACCTCCCTGCCAACTTGTCAGGGGGTAAAGTATTGCGATGCGTGACAGCGGTATGAGAGCCGATGATGGGATTTACCCCGCCTTCTTTGATAAACTGCATGTATAAATTCTGGTGCTGGTCTTGCCAGTGTTGAGGCAACGCATCCCATATATCCTGGAATAACTGGCGGTCGGATTTATCGGTGGAAGCAATCAGCGGCATGCCGATCAAAGTCACAAACTGGGTGGTAATGCAGGCATCGAGCACACGCTCATGTAATGTGGGATTGCCGCCGGCGTGCATACTAAAACACTGCTTGCGTGAAGGCTTCCTCGGTTGAAAATGCGCCGCCGTTTGCCGTTTCAACTCTCCTAGCCATTCTGCCAGCTGTGAATCTTCAAACGCATCTTTACCTGCAGAATCTTTTGCCTTTGGGTCGGCCCCGTAACGCAGTAACAAAAACGCCATGTCCACGTCGTAATTGCCTATCGCTGCATGCAGGGCCCTATCATTACCGGCATGAATATCGGCACTGCGCTCAAGCAATAGCATCGCCATTTTTGCGTACCCATGCGCGGCTGACCAGTAGAGTGCCAGATCGTCCTGTGCATGAATATCAGCACTGTGATCCAGCAGTAGCGCCACAGTATCTTTATGGCCATTTTTTGCCGCCGAAACGAGCGCAACATCACTTTCGGCATGAATATCGGCCCCGTGGTCAAGCAATAACCCGACTATTTCCGTATGGCCGTTATGTGCGGCATCGCGGAGCGGCAAATCGCGAAAGCCATGAACATTGGTGCCGCGACCCGGCTCAAGCAGCCACTCTACTATTTCCTGATAACCGGATTCTGCCGCCATGCGCAGCGCATGATCGTTCGCCGCGTGAATATCGGCGCCATGAGCCACCAGTAATAACATCGTTTCTTTATGGCCGTGTCTAACCGCATAATGGAGCGGGTCGTCATTCTTGACATGAATATTCGCACCAAGCCGGAGAGCTTCTTCTACCCGACTATTGTTGCCTCTCCCGGCGGCATCGATAAGCATCTGGTCGAGTTCGGTTTGTGATAATGCCATACCTACCTTCCCATCCTGCTGACAGGGGATAAGGAATCGCGTTGCACGAGGGCAGTCTGGGAACCAACGATGGGATTAAGCCCGCCTTCTTTTGCAAATTGCATGTACAGATTCTGGTTTTGGTCCTGCCAATACGGAGGCATTGCATCCCAGATATCCTGGAACAACTGGCGGTCGGATTTATCGGCAGAAGCAATCAACGGAGCGGCGATGAGGCTGGTAAACTGACTAGTCACAAAGGTATCAAGCACTCGGTTACATAATTGCATTTCTCCCTTTTCGTCAGGAGAAAAACATCGATTGTAATTGAGCTTTGCTGATGTGAAATACTCTGACGCTGCCTGCCTGGTTTCTTCCATCCATGCTCCAAGATCAGTACCTTGCAATGAATCTTTGCCTAAAAAATTCTTTACTTTTAGATCGGCACCATGGTGCAGCAACGTAATCGCTGTCTCTTTTTTCTTTAGCGCGACCGCTGCATGCAGCACCCAATTATTTTCGACGTGCATATCGGCGCCGCCTTTAAGCAGCAACTCCACCATTGCCGTATGGCCATTTGTGGCTGCCATGCGAAGAGCCAGGTCGTTCAAAGCATGAATATCTGCTCCCTGATCCAGCAGCAGCTTCGCCGTTTTCGTATGGTTGTTTTCTACCGCAAGGCGAAACGCTATATCGCTATTGGCATGGATATCAGCGCCATCCTTAAGCGCTTGCAAAATCTTGATGTTATCGCCTGCGGTGGCGGCATCAATGAGCATCTGGTCAATTTCGGATTCTGCCATGCCTACCTTCCCATTCTGCTGACAGCGGATAAGGAATCCTGCTGTGCGGCGGCGGTATGCGGGCCAATAATGGGATTGAGGCCACCATCCTTGACAAATTGCATGTATATATTCTGGTTCTGATCCTGCCAGTGCTGGGGCAATGCATCCCAAATATCCTGAAACAACTGGCGGTCATCCTTTTCGGTGGAGGCAGTCAGTGGAGCGCCGATGAGGGCGGTAAACTGGCCGGTTACGCAGGATTCGAGAACTTTATCATGCAATTCCTTTCCCTTTTTATCAGTAGTAAAGCATTGCTCCCGAGATGGCTTGTATGGTTTTGGCGATGTTACTTGTTTTGCCTGCCCCAGCCATCTGGCGACAAATCCCTGTTTAGGGGCGGGCTTTTCCGGTTTAAAATACTCCAATACTTTTTGTTTATGCTCACTTACCCATTTAGTAAGGCGCTCCGATACTTCTTGTTTGACTAAGAACTGAAATCCCTCTGGCTGAGTGAGAACGGTCGGGGGAATTTTATTGGCGTCGGCGCCATGGCACAGTAACAGCAGCGATGTATCTTTATAGCAATTTTCTACCCCACATAGGAGAGCCGCATCATCCCCGGCATGGATATCAGCACCATTATCCAGTGCTTTAATGACCTTCGCATTATCGCCAGCCCTGGCGGCATTGATGAGCATCTGATCGATATTGGATAACGCCATGTTTACCTTCCTATCGACTGGCCAGAGGTTCCAAAATCGTATTGTGCCGCGGTGGTATGCGCGCCAACGATGGGATTAACACCGCCTTCTTTCATGAATTGCATGTATATATTCTGATATTGATCCTGCCAGTGGTTTGGTAGCGCATCCCAAATATCCTGAAACAACTGGCGGTCGGCTTTGTCAGTGGATGCGACCAGCGGTGCGCCGATCAGGGTGGTAAACTGCTCGGTCACGCAGGCATTGAGAACATGCTCATGTAATGTATCGGCAGTAAAACATTGCTCCCGCGTCGGCTTGTCTGATTTTGGGGGCTTCGCTGTTTCCTGTTTTTCCTGCCTCAGCCATCTGGCGACAAAGCCTTGTTTTGGGGCGGGCTTTTCCGGCCTGAAATATTCCGGCACTTCTTGTCTGAGATCGGACAACCATAGTCCCAATTCTGTGCCTTCGAAGGCATCTTTACCTTCGGTATCCTTTGCATTCGGGTTGGCACCACAGCGTAACAAAAAGAGCGCTGTTTTTTTTATGTGATTTCTTGCAGACCAGGAGATCGCCCTATCGTTTTCTGCATGAATATAGGCACCGCGATCGAGAAGAAACCGCACTGCTTCCAGCTTGCCCCATTGTGCTGCCCAATAGATAGCCTCATCTTGATTGGCATGAATATCGGCGCCGTGGTCAAGGAGCAACTCCAGCGTCTCCAGATGGCCATTTCCTGCCGCTAAGCGGAGTGCATAATCTTGCTTTGCATGAATATCAGCCCCGTCCTTAAGTGCTGCTGTAACCTTATCATTGCTGCCATTTTGTGCGGCAGAGATGAATGTTTGATCGATTTCGGATACCGTCATAGCTATTTTCCTATCCTAAGACCTGGGGATTCGGAATCGCGCTGCGTAGCGGAGGTATGTGGGCCAACGATGGGATTCAAGCCGCCTTCTTTGATAAACTGCATGTAAATATCTTGATTCTGGTCCTGCCAATGACTAGGCAACGCATCCCAGATATCCTGAAATAACCGGCGATCGGCCTTGTCGGTCGATGCGATCAGCGGCGCGCCGATGAGGGTGGCGAATTGTCCAGTCACACAGGCATCAAGCACGTTATCATCTAATTTACCGGCGGTAAAACATTGCTCCTGCGAGAGCGTTTTTGATTTGAAATAGTTTGGTACTTCCCGTTCCAGTTCGCTTAGCCACTGTGCCAGTTTATGAGCGCCTTTGAGGGGTTTTTCATCGTCGTTACACTTAACATGCTGGTCGGCTCCATGACGTAATAACAGCAATGCCGTTTCTTTATGCCCGTTATCTGCCGATCTGCGCAGTGACAAATCATTACCCGCATGAATATCGGCCCCGCGATTCAGGAGGAACTCCACCGTTTCCTTATGGCCATGATACGCTCCTAGACATAGTGGCGCATCGTAGCCGACATGGATATCAGCGCCACGGTCAAGCAGTAGCTTAACCGTTTCCTTGCGGCCACACATTGCCGCTACACTGAGCGCATTACCATTACTACTACGAAGATCAGCACCATGATCAAGCAGTTCAATGATCGTGTCGTTATCGCCAGCTGCTGCTGCGTTGCTCAGTCTTTTATTCATTTCAGACCACGGCATACTTATCTTCCCACTCTGCGGAGAGAGGGTAAGAAATCGTGTTGCACAGCACCGGTATGCGTACCAACAACAGGATTAAGCCCGCCTTCTTTGACAAATTGCATATATATATTCTGATTCTGATCTTGCCAGTATCCGGGTAGCGCATCCCAGACATCTTTGAATAATTGCCGGTCGGCCTTATCGGTGGAGGCAATCAATGGAGCGCCAATGAGGGTGGTAAATTGGTCCGTAACGCAGGCATCTAGTACCCTGTCATTCAATCTTATTCCTGTTTCATCAGGAGAAAAACATTGTTCACGCGTTGGTTTGCCCGATGTAAAATGTGCCGATGCTTCCTGCTTTAGCTGGCGTAACCATTCCACCATTCTGGGGGGAATGAACTTCTTGCTTGTACGCTTCGGGTAGGCTCCATGTCGCAGGAGTAATATCGCTGTTTCCTTATGGTTTTGGGTTGTGGCCCGGCAAAGTGCAACATCGTTACCTGCATGAATATCAGCGCCACGCTCCAACAGTAAGGCTACTATTTTCGTATGCCCCTTGCTTGCCGCTGCGCAGAGTGGAGCATCGTCACCTGCATGAATATTGGCACCCAGATCGAGCAACAGCTCCACAGCTTTGGTGCGGCCACTTTTTGCCGCTGCGCAGAGTGGAGCATCGTCACCGGCATGAATGTCGGCGTCACGGCCTAACAATAGTGCCGTGGTTTTCGTGTAGCCGCAAATCACTGCTACGCAAAGTGGAAAGCCGCCATGAACATTGATATTGGCCCCGCGGTCCAGCAGCAGCGCTACCGTTTCATTACGGGCATATCTTACTGCCTTCTCAAGTGCCAGATCAGCATCTGCATGAATATCAGCACCAAGCCTGAGGGCTTCTTCTACCTTGGTATTGTCGCCTTCAGCGGCGGCGTCAACCAGCATCTTGTTATTTGCGGACAACGCCATGGCTACTTTCCCATCTCCCCTAATAATTATTATTGATTTTTCTCTATAACCGTCAATTAATGTTAATTCTTTTTTTACTAGAATTAACCGGATTGAACAATGAAAAAAGGCCGGTCAGTTTTTCGCCATGCATAGGGCCCTGCCATTTGGCATGGTACCCGGCTAAATACTACCCTAATGCCAGCTGTGTCTTGAGAAAGGGTGGGAATGCAGGAAATGGTCGCTGCCAGCAATGTAATGCGCAAGCCATTGATTTAACTGGCGACCCCTACGGTCGCCACATTTATAAACAACATATTGTTTTGTAACACCTATTGTATATCGGTGATAAATAGATACCCCCTTTATGTACCCCTTCTATTTCGCGCAAAAGGAGATTATTAATTTACTTATTCTGGCTAATAATCTCACCGGTCTCGTTAACACATGTTCTCTTGTTCTTCTCTTGGGCCTGCTTTACACATGTGCCCTATAATGGTTATGGAGGATTGTTAGTAAGCGACCATCGCGAGATCAGGTAGCAGCTCATTCTGTGTAGAAACAACATCCCTCGCAAAGGGGAGATGAATGTGCCACATAATCCTTTACCCACACAATTGGACAAGGTTCATTTCTTGAAACCGCTTAGTATACGTCCCCATAATGACTTGGGTTTAGCAGGGAGCTTTTTTGTGGGTACAGTAGTTTTGCCTGTAGCACTTTTAGCCCCAGTACCCTTAGGAGTTACAGCACCCTTAGGAGTTACAGCACCCTTAGGAGTTACAGCACCCTTAGGAGTTACAGCACCCTTAGGAGTTACAGCACCCTTAGTAGCTATAGTACTGTTCTGTGCCTTGGGAGTGGCGCTGACGTCGGCAGCGGTAGCGCCATTAGGTGGGGTTTGTTTCAACTTACCCACGATATCCATGATCCGCGCATTTTCCTGTTTAACACCGAATTCACCGCGCTGCTTTATTAATTCCGCTTCGAGTTTATCCTCGAAGTACTCGTCGAACCCGTATTCGTCTACCATTTTCTTGGCAACGTCATGAGGCGGCGAAGCTTCAGCTCCTCCGGCAATAATAATACCGTAGTCCTCTAAGTTGATAGATTCGCGTTGCTTCGACAGTTGATAGAATTCAGCATATTTGCTCGGCTTTACTGCGATATACGCATAATATGGCAACCCATTGGCCTGAATCCCAGTACTTAAGACCATAATGGCGCTCTCATTATCAGCAGTTGTCCATTCTTCCGCTGTGGGGTCCTTTATTTTGCCGGAAGCATTAAAATTGAACGTTGCTGACATGCCGTCTCTCTTTAAATAGATGTGAATAGCATGCAGAGTTTACGTACTGAAACAGGATAGTCAAGCCTATAGCCCCATTCCACCTTGCCCTTGCTGACCGCCACCAACCTGTGGTGCGTTAACCATACCATTTGCCACGCTCGATACCTGAAGCGTTTGTCCTACCGATAGGCCAGAATTAGCAGTTGTTCTACAAACCTGTAAACATGTACCAGCGGCAACCGCCTGCCCATTGCCAAATTGAGCAGTAACCCCAGCAGCAGTCTGCCTGACACACACTGGCACCATCACATTCGGGTTTTGGGGATGCGGTGTCTGAGCTATAGCTATCACCTGACCATTTTGTGGAGCTCCGCGTGGTCGCACACTACACGGCTGAAATTGCTGTTGTGGTTGCTGGCTTCGAGCAGCTTCTTCCGAACGTTGGACGCCTACATTATTGCTCTGCTCTACGGCTGTTGGTTGTTGGCCGGGCGGGGCCGTGTTTGCCATTGTGACCTGGCCGGGTTGAGCCCCCCTGGTGATAACACGTATATCCTCAGTCTGTCTTACGGTAATGTGAGAGTGTGGCGGGGAACCGTTATAATTGATATCAACCGGGGTGGTTATCATACGCGCGGGAAGTACTCTCCCTTCCTGTGTCGTTCTTTCGGGTATGAGGCGTGGTACGACTTCTATCTCAAAGGTCGCCGGATTGGGGGGTAAGACAAATGTTCGTTCCAACGCCATCGCCTGGGCCGGTGACTCCATGGGACGCAAGGGGCGGGAACGTATAACTCTCTGGCCCTGTTCGTTCATCCCAAACGTGACAGCGCTATCGGCTGGTATCCGGAAAGTTGGTGGGGGCGGTGCAGTTGGCGCTGCAGCGGCTGGTGCCGTTGGTGCTACAGCGGCTGGTTCCGCTGCGCGGGGAGGCAGTCGAATCATCACATCACATGCAAGTGCAGCGCTTGATGGTTGTTGTGGTGGCGGTGGCATAAGCCCATCCTTTTGTCGTTTATCTTGCGTGGCCTTCAAAAAGCAGTTTCTGTTTACTACCTAAGTTCAGTATACAATGAAATATCATAATAAAATGTGAAGGTTTTTTGACAATTAACCATTATAATCCGTGTACTGAGTGGAAATAATCCTAGTAAATCAGGCGCATGACAGCTCCTGCTGATGGGCCTCTACGGCTTCGGTGATGTCATCTCATGTAGCATCACTTGCTGTCATTGTTACGTGCATCATGTGGCCAGCCATTAGTCGAGGTTAAATTATGCGATGTCCGTTGTTTTGCTTGCTAACAGTAAATGGTGAGGTCGGCAACAGCTACCTCAGGTACTATGGTCAGCGTGTAAGAAATCATAGTCAGCTTTTCTTACAAGAATAACTGCTAAACCCAGCTCAATGTGGTTACCGTTGTGGGAATCGAACCCGTATTGATGACGTTATATAAAACAATATGATGCGGTCGGCTAGAAGAAAGAATATTGATGTAAATCAATAGGTTAGATTGGCGACCCCTACGGGAATCGAACCCGTATTCCGACCTTGAGAGGGTCGTGTCCTAACCGTTAGACGAAGGGGTCAGCGGCTTAACGTATTATTTTTTATCCTACTTCAAGTTCTTTACTACAGCGTATCCACCGAAAATCAATAGCGAACGTGAGCTGAAGCCGAAATTGAATATAGGCACGGATAAGTCGCCTGTTGTAAATGATGACGGGATCTATTTGAAAATAATGAAAATTGCTTTGTATTGTGCAGTCAGGATTGCTATGATAATTATAAGGACTGACTTATTGTTTTTTGGAGGGGTTCCATGATTATTATTATGAAAAATATAAATAAAATAGCTCGCCGCTTGCTGGCCTTATCGGTGGTGGCGGTAGGAATGCTGGGTAGTCTGGCTATTAGCAATGATGCCATGGCGCAGGCAGTAGCTGGTGCATGGCCCGGCCCCACATGTCCTCCAGATGGGACTCTGGCGTCGGGGTATTTTTCTCCCTCAGCGGGGCCTCTAATCGACCCGTCAATAAATGGTGGTCTACCATACTGTAACTTTACTATTAATTTTACTACTGATGCGGAAACGCCAAGTGCTACTCCTGTTAGTCCCTTTACTTGTGGAAGCGCACCGGCAGATGATTTCTGTGTTATACTCTCTATACCCGGGCAAACCGTTATCGGCAACAACCCGGTACCAGAAATGTCCGATTACCTGGCGATGGCGCTGATCTTAGCGGCGGGAGGAGCTGTTTATTATAAACGCCGCCGGAAGCCAAAAACTGCCTGATAATTCCGGGCTCGAATAAGTACAGAAAAAATGTTCTGCTCCCTCTGATTGGTTCAGATAGTACGTTGGTACTCTGGAGTAATTAAGGGAGCAGTTTTATTTTATGGCGCGAAAACTTGAGAAGCAGTGGAGACTGATTTCTAAGCTTGAAGGCAAATATTTTGTACTGATCTACGTCCGCTCTTAGATTGATTCTTACTTTGCTTTACACTTCTAAATTCGCTCATATAGTAATATAAAAGCCGTATGCCATTCGATAGCCAGTGACTCGCTCAAGACCTATGCAGCAATACCCAGAGAAGAGAAATTTCATTAAAATATCTGCTCCTTACATGCTGGGTGCGATCGCAAGTATTATTCTTGCGCTGCTTATTGGAAACTTTGGCACACTACGTATTGACCACGTCAATATCGAGCGCCGCGGGTCGTTTCCTGTCGCAGCAGATGACAGCATGGCAACTGATATCTTCAAGACATTTCCCCCGCCGGCTCCGGTGATGAGTGGGCTCAATAAAACCGTATTTTCGCTTGATTGGTTGCGTATCAAACCAGGCGACTGCAAAGCTGGAATGTTGAGTACGGTTGGGCGCATTTGTGTCAATCTGGCTCCGTCGCCAACCTCAAAGACAGATAATATCAGATTGCCATTTTTTATGCCTAGCATAAGGGCGGCCGCCTTCTTCACGGTGACGGCTGATGTCAGCCGCACGATCTTTTCTTCTGGATGGCTACGCATTGCCCCCGATGACTGCATAGAGAGTATCGAGGTCAATGGCGTCGATGTAAGTGCGGTCAGGCATACTAAACCCCACTTACGGTGCTGGCAGAAGATTTACAATATCGATTTGTCATCCTACCTCAGCTACGGTTCCAACAAGGTTAAGCTGAATTTCATTGACCACGGGGGGAAATACGGGACCGATGTTATCCCCTTTTACTCGTACCCGGGCATTGTGATGATGGTCGCGCTTGCGGGCATTTCTATAAAGTTACTGTACACCCTATTCTGCAAATGGGTTCCTCCTCTCCAAATGGTGGCGCTCCGACGGTATATGGGCATATGCAGCATGTCCCTGTCCGGAGTGTTTACGATGTTTCTTCTTCAGGCGATTGTGGAAGGGAAATGGACCTGGATGCCGGAGAATAATCCTCTGGCCCATCATCTGCCGCAGCTGGCGATTGAATTTATGCCCATTCCGTTCATGTTCATTTTATGGCTGCGTGTCGTAGAGCGTGATGGACCATTTACGTTACGATTCTCTCCACTCGCTTGTGCTCTGGCCAGCATGGCTTTTATCATAACGGAAGAATTAGCAAACCAGCCCAACCTGGTCGAAATCTTCTTTGCTGCATCAATCATCATTGGTCTCTTCGTTATGGTGCCTTTCGGGGAATGCCTGTGGCGTGCGATACTCAGCCCACGCTCTACATTAGTTGCTATTGCAGGCGCAACGGCGGCCTGCAATTATTACTGGTTGCTCTATACTATATGGAGGCCAATGTGTGGCTGGACGACAAAGATGACGTATTACACCCTGCGGGCCTTCGGCGCCAATGCCAGCACCGCCACAGGTAATTGGGGCGATGCCAGCTTTGTCCTTTTATCCCCTCACTACACCATTGAGGTGTACCCCGGATGCAGTGGGCTGGAAGGCATTTTTATATTGCTTTTCCTGTTGTCGGTCTTTGTCCTCTATGATTGGGACCACTTCAAGACCCGTCGTCTCCTGTTGCGATATGCTCTGGGTATCATCTTCATGTTTTTTGTAAACGTGCTTCGTATTACCTCCCTGTTTACGCTTGGCTACTGGGCACACGACCCCCATGCATGGATGTGGGTGCAATCGCTAAAGGGGGCGCCAGCCTTCATGTTCCACACCTATGTCGGATGGGTGTTTTACCTGATTGCGATTGTTATTTTCATATAAAGCGGCTCGGCTCCTGCTCTGGCTGTCGGCCTGCCATCGGGATAAGCTCGTCGTATATGTGTTGATAGCCCAGATCACCATTTATCTTTGCAATGCTAATGAAACCGAAAAGCCAGCCCGCATGATCGGTCGTTGCCACCAGTAGATGCAACAAGGTTATAGGTATCGTTAAGAGCTGCGCCTGTACCGATAACGCATTTGGTCGAAGTTGATATAGCGGCAGCGGACGGCACAGTCCAACCGATCATCGAGGCCGGGCTGCCTGCCACTGGAGACGTCGGATACCATGCTAATATTGCCAGCGTGTTGCCTGTTTCCGGCATACCGTCATCTATTTTGACATCCAATTCATGGGCTTCAGTAGGTGTCATGCCGTGATTATAATCGAATGAATAGACGTTGCCGCCATTGGCGATGCTGGTTACAGGCAATATATCGAAGTAATTCGCACTTGAGCTGGATGAAACGGTGATATAAAGGCCATTGCCAAGTTTAGCTGCCGGTATAGATTGGGAGATAGTGCTGACACTGCCCGTAGTTCTGCAATGGGGTGCGTCAATTAAAGAATTTCCTGTGAGTCCAAACTGACCGTCAGTCAGGTTGGCTTGCGATAAATGAACCCAGAAGGTTGCAATCTCTCCGCAGAATTGGTTTCCATTGATAGTAGTGCCTGCACCACAGGCATTGTTGCACGAATTTCCATCCTGGAGGAGACCATTATTGTCGCCAATACCGGGTGCCGAGGCCCCACTGTTTAACTGGAGAAATCCAAAGGCGGCAGCGTCGGTCGGGGACATATCGCCCGGAAGTGCATTAAATTTTATCCTAAAGGTATTGGTGGCCGCATTATACTTCTCGATCTGACTGACAGTAGACCGCAACCCTGCGGCATGTACGAGATCAAGTCCCACAAAAATGCCCCCGACGATCAGCCCGATGACCACGAGCACAATCGAAAGTTCTATCAGTGTGAAGCCTTCCCTTGCAGTATTTGGTAGGGAGAAAGTGCTTGCGGAACCAGTCGTGGAGGCAGCAGATACGCGCCGACGCCAATGAAAAACCCCGCCATGAGCTTTCCTACTGAACAACAATTTCCTTGAACAAGATTCCATTAATTTTAATTGGAGCTAACGTTTTATTCGCTCTAAACAAGAGTTCTGCACGTAAACGCTGTATGCCTGCAGCATCTATCAGGTCGATCGGATGTAAATCACGTAAATACGTATCGATAGTATCTTGCAATCTTGGCATGGTAGCTTGAATTTGAGATATATCACTCTGACGGGAAAGTTCGAAGATAATTATAGCTTTCAGAAAAGTTGTTTTTTTATCACCAGTAGTAAGATTCACCACAGATTCGGGAAGCGTATAAAATATTGGTGTTGGTTTCCCGTCCGATCCGACTTCAAGTTTATTGAAGAACCCCGTATAACAAACAGTTCCAAGCCCTGTCAGTAACAATACTAGTGCTGCCATGCCAAAAATAATGATTTTCTTTTTAAACTTAGTTTCAGCTTGGCCTTCTTCTCCTGCCTCTCTCGCTGAAGTCCCTGCATCTCCAGCCTTTTGTGCACTCTGTTTGGTATATTTTTCTATAGCATGAATATGTGCCATAAATCTAATCTAGTGTTTATGTGCCTGTTTTACCGGACACTGCGTGGTGCATATCGTCGTGGTAATACACCATGCCTCAATGATAGCATTAGGGTTGGCCCACAACAAATATCAATTCGTAATTTACTATAATGATCAATTTGTTATGTATAAAATATGGGGCAAATTTTAGTCAATTTTTATACAAAGCATAAGGTGGATAGTGCTACCGGTTTGCCACGTAGTTCTACTCCAGAAATTCCTCAACATCGGGAATACGGGTAAAGGCGATTTTCGTACCAGAGAAACTCTTGCCTTGCGAGGGCAACATCCCCACCAGCATGGAGTCACGCCCGAAGCGATGGTTGATTTTATCCAGTGCCTCCGACATTTTCTCGGACTTGATGCGTTCTTTCAGGTCGACATCCGGTAATTCGCTAAATAACTCAGGCTGCAGATCAGTGGCTGCCGTAAGCCCGTGCAGGGCGATGGAGACTTTCTTGATCCTTGCACCACGTGCCTGACGCATGATCTTATCCCATGCCGTGTCTAACAAATGTAAAAACGTCATAGAATCCTGGGCGCGATAACAGCGTTCACCATCTTCCAGACGAGGGCCGTTTTCAATGCGGGCGGAAAGTGAGAAGCAAGAGGCATAGTAACCCATGCGCCGCAACCGGCTTGCAGCCTTCATCGTTAAACGCTTGGCAACATACTTTGCCTTGACCGGATCACGCAGTTCCGGCGCCATGACATGGCTATGGCCGATAGTGCTTCTGGTGGTCTCTTCGTCCGGCAGTTCATACCCGCGCAGAAAATACCACATCTTCTCGCCCCAGACACTTCCCCAGACTTTCCTCATCCTTTGGGAATCCAAAGACCATAGGGTCGGCATATCGCCTATACCGGCTAGCAGGAGCCGTTTTTCCATATTGTAACCAATGCCGGGCAAATCACGCAGTTTGAGGGTATAGAGTTTATTCGGCAAATCCTGTGCTGAAATAAAAGTTAGGCCATCGGGTTTTTTGAGATCGGTGGCAACTTTGGCAAGATAGCGGTTGGGAGCGATGCCGATAGAGCATTTTACGTATTCGCCGATATTCTGTGCCAATCCACGTTTGATGGAATGGGCAATCTGGGTAATGCGCTCTACCGAGGTTTCATTATCCATCAGCCGGCAGGCCACCTCGTCAATGGAACAGACTAACGTTACAGGGATATGGTGGTCGACTTCTTCTAAAATCCGATGATGGTATTCAACATAGCGCTCATGCTGTGCCAGTACACAGATCAGGCCAGGGCACATTTTTCTGGCTTCGTAAATGGGGGTGCCGGTCTTGATACCAAATGCTTTAGCCTCATAGCTGGCGGCAATGGCGCAGGTAGAATCTGTCTCCACGGGCATTACTGCTACCGGTTTGCCACGTAGTTCCGGTCGTAGTTGCTGCTCCACGCTTGCGAAATAGCTGTTAAAATCAACGTAAAGCCAGCGTAATGTGGAAGTTGGACGGAGAGCGGAATTTAGAAACATGACGATTCTTTGCCACCATCATTACCTCAATAAGGGGCCGGGTGAGGTTAGAAATATAAATATCATACGGCGGAGCGACCGGCCTTTGGTGATCTTAACCGTTATCGCCCTAAGATTATCTACATGTGTGCCTGAGGGAAATAGCATATCTAAATCTCCATACTGCTAAAAAGGTTTAATATGATTCGTGCTTATAGGCCGGATTGAAATCAGCATTACACCGCATACAATATTATCCAGATTAGGGTCTAAGGTTATGGGGTCGTATTTTTTATTATCCGCTTCCAGCCACACTCTATTCCGCAGTTTCATGTAGCGCTTGAGTGTGAGTCCGCCGTCAACGGATGCCAGCACCACATCACCGTGCATAGCTTCTATTCCAGCATCTATCATCGCAAGGTCGCCGGCAAATACGGTTGGCTCCATACTGTCGCCTTCTACGGGATGAAAGAAGGTTCTATCAGGATGTCGTATCAGTTCATTCAGATTGATGGTGCGGTCCACATAATCGATGCTTTCTTTCATGAGGCCCATCGGAACCTTCATGGCGTAAACCGGCAAGTTGAAGCCCTTGTTTTCGACATAGTGCAGTACGGACTGTTCCATGCTGGCAGGAATACGCATGGCTTTGGAAGGCTCTCCAAACTTTGCTTTTTTCCCACTGTTAGGACGAGCACCACCACGTTGCCCCGACACTTGAATGATCTTGCTATCATCGTTGCGATTGAGGCTTCCCTTTTTACGCCCAGCTCCTTGCCTTGATCCACCCCATTGCGACATTTTTCTGTTTCCAAATTAATCAAGTTTGAATACGTACAATAATCTTGAATTATTGGTGCAATTGCAAGCAGAATCTTTTTCTTATTTTTAAATAATTGATTTATATTATTTTTTTGAAAAAAGAATTGATTATACAGCTCCCCCCAAACCGTCTTGAAGGGCCCAAGCGAAATAATTTAGTTTGCTTGCCCTGTGGGTGGATGATTGGCGGAATAGGGAAGCGGAAGTAGTAGGTACTATGACGCGACTGACAGAAAACGTATGGACGCTATACGAAGATCGCCAAAGCCCGGCGAGGGATGGTTGCGAATTTACTCAGGCAATCGCGGGAGATGGTGTCTGAACTGGACGCGATTATTAGGGAGGGAGGACAATCAATCATAATTATTAGTTAATGTAATTTTAATGGCTTGAGTGCATTATATTAACATGCGATTATTATTCAATCCCTTAACTATAACTGCTGATGGTGAAACTGTTGACAACGATCTTCAGGGGGCACTGGTGTTTCTGGATTCAGGAAATAAAGGAAATTATACCAAAGCAGATATTGCCGAAGCCATGCAGGGTAACGCCGTTAGTTTGCTGGCAGACACGTTAAAAAGCTATGGGGATTGTACTGACTCGCTAGATCTCAAAAAGGGGCAGTATAACGACCACCTTATCAATTGCTACATTGGCCAGGGGCATAGGGAGCGCTATCGGGATGAAGTATTGCACGATACTCAGGAACCCGCTTTCAGCCAGAACATGATGCGCTTCCTTAATACGAGTATGAACCGGATTGCGCAGTCCGATCCTGCTGTCGTTAACCAGCGGAGCCTTGCTTTCAAGGACCCATGGGACTCAATGAAGTATGACAAGATCAAGGATACTCTATTCAAAAAAAGGTTTAATAAGATACTGGATGAATCCCCTGGTTATGTTGAGAAGATTGTTAAAGCAGATCCATCCTTAACTATTATCTGCACAACGGGATTAGTGGCGGGTATTATGGCTTTGGGAGGGATGGGTGCCGCGGCGCCCAACCAGATCAGACTCTCATACAGGAATTTTATAGAAGGTCCCGAACGTGTTGCCGCATCAGTCTTAAAAGAAGAAATACTGCATTACCTCGATGATCAGATCGGTGCCAGCAAAACGCCTGAATATCAGCAGGCGGCAAAAGCTCTGCTCAGTAATAACGCTAAAATGGATGCCATCGAGCAGCAGTTTAAGGAAATCGTGCCTGATAAACAGCCCCTTCGTGAATATCCCGAAGACCATCATAACGCTGAATTGTTCGTGACCTATTTTCTCATTCGCGATCATTTATGCGAACAGCAGGCAGGCAGGTCAGGAAGCGGATGGGCAGGGAAGCACATAGCTAAAGATGCTGAGGTGCCTGCAGCCGTCAATAAACAGATGGCAGAACTGTTTGGGCAGGAACTGCAAGAATTATGTGTAAAGGCAGAGACAACCCTGAAGAGCAAGGCCAGGAATGTTCAGTCGGTTGCCTCTGGCCCTGCTACCCATCTAGCCTTTTAGACCCTTCTTTATCGTGGTGGTGTTGGTAATGGGCCTATTAGGATATTTGCGCAGGCATGCTTCAATTAATATATTGTTTTATATTAAAATAATCAGATTTTTTTGAACGCACTTAATGCTTTCCTCAAGGAAACATATACGTTAAAATATTTAACCATTTTTAACCTGTAACGGAGAATACGTTTGGCTCTGATCGACATCTTTGATCGCTTTGGCACTAATTTCAGAGGCAAACGGCAAAATGCTTTTTTTGATGCGGTGCGTGCTGGGGACATTCCCAATATCCAGTATTATGTGGATAGAAAAGGCGTCGATGTTGAAGCATTTGATACCAACGGCCTCAATGCGCTTCAGCAAAGCCTTAACCTGAAAAGGTTTGATGTAGTAAACCACCTGTTAGGCAGGGGTGTTAACGTTTCTGTTGTGACGCGGGACCAAAAATCCCAATCTACTTTGCAATTAGTTATCCAGTCAGGTAACAGCGATATCGTCACCCGGGTACTGAATGCGCTTAAGAATCAATATAAAGATAATCCGGCAGGGTTGCATACACTTCTTAGCTATCGCAATGCTGCAGGCCAAAACGCTATTGATAATGCCAAAGATGCTAATGACTCGGTAAGGGCGGATCAGCTCCAGCATCTGCTGATTGAGGCGCGCGTTGCTACCCGCGATGCCAAATATTTTATTGAAGCAGCGGCTGCGGGCGATGTGGTTGAGTTGCAGCGACATATCGAAGCTCGTCACCACAGTGTTGATGTCCGCTATTCTAATGACCAGACTGCGCTTGGGGCAGCGATCTTATCGAATCAGGAAAAAGCGGTTGCCTTACTTTTAGGGGCTAACGCCGATCCGGAAATACCGGCAAAAGGAACCACACCAGCTTTAACGCTTGCGATAACCGGGAACCAGTCGCCAATCTATTCAGCGCTGATCGCAGCCTTGGAAACCAAACATGTGAAGAACCCGGTTGCCATGATGCAATCGGTGATGGCGAGCGGTGCACTAGCGGTAGCAAAAGATAAACACTTGGTGGAAGCTGGAAATGCGTTACAGGCGGCGATGGATAAAGCCGCACACAATATCATCAGCACGCATTATGACCTGGTTGTTGCAATGGAACCCCAAAAAGCCCTGGCGTTCTCTATTACCAGCGGCAATCTTGATTTATGTAAATACACATTGGCGCAAACGCAGCAGGCATTTCTACAGAATCCAGAACAGCTGGAGACGATACTCAATGATAGCGATCTAAAAAAGACCGTAGCATCAGCAGGCGGCCCGATAATAGCGTTATTCGACCAGTCGGCGCAGGTGGCAAAACAAAAAGCCATAGAAACTCGACTCACACGCGGAAGCGCCGATGATTTTTTTAATGCAGTCGAGGATGGAAGGGTTGAAGAAGTAAGGGCTTTTATTGAAGGCAAGAAGGTTGATATCAATGCCACGAAAGGCAAGAACAAATGGAACGCCTTATTGCTTGCAGCTAACAAGGGGCACGGCGAGATAGTGACTATGCTGCTTGATGCAGGGATAAATCCGGATTCCCGGTCCATACCACAGCAGAATGTTTCGGCATTATGGCTTGCTGCGACAAACAAATGTGATGCTGTTGCCATTAAATTAGCGCTTGCATTAAAACAACATTATACCTCTAGCCCGCAAAAGCTTTTAGCATCCCTATCCCATTTTGACGCCGATGGCCATTTCCCGTTGGCTCTGGTGTATAAGAACGGCGGTAGTGAGTTGAAGAATACACTGGCGCACATTATAACCGAAGCAGCGGAACCCTTTGCAACGGCTCATAGTGAGATTGACACCAAACTTACCAATGGATTGACCCGCCTGCAGTTTGCCGCCGCCATCGGTCATGCGGAACTGGCAAGGCTGGAAGTGGAAAGACTGAACCAACTGCATGAAGAAGCGCCTGATGAGTTGTTTAAGGCACTCACTGCAAAAGACAGTTTCGGGCGCACGGCAATGGACATGGCGCAAGCGGTAGGTGCGGCAGAGGTTATAGCGATGCTTCGTCCTGTCATTCAGGAAACGCAGGCGCAAATTACACGCGACGCTGCACAGCTAAAAGAAGATCGTGCACTGCTTGAAGCTGTCAGCAGCGGCAGTGCGAAGGATGTAAAAAAATTACTCGATCGCGGTATATGTGATGTTAATGCCCGCAACCGTAAGAATCGTGCGACGGGCCTTTATACTGCTGCTTATTATGCCAAACTGGATAAAATGCAGTTGCTCATTGCTGCCGGGGCAAATCCTGATGCCCGCACCGATAAGAATTATTCCCCGCTTAACGCCGCTTTGCTTAGCCATGATGAGCAGGCAGCCGCGCTTATTGTTCCAGCACTCGAAACCTACTATGCCGATAATGGCCCGGCATTGCTGGCTGCGCTCAGTACGTCTGATCAGCATGGGAAAACACCTTTGGAACGCGCAAGGAAAGAAGAGTATGCCCGTTGCGCCAACCTGATTGAGGATGCCATTGCCAAATCCGTCGCCAGAATGGATTTACCGCAAATATCAGTCGTTTTTAATGCAAAAAATCCTTATATGCGGAACGTCAGAAATGATCCGCAACTGTTTGGCAAAGTCATCGAACGCCTTAGCGAATTCCCTGAAAAATTGGGCGCTATGCTTGGAGCCGATGCGACGCTTATGATGTATATTGTCGAACACGATAAAACTGCCGCTGCCCGCAAAATCATGCAAGCGCTTAAAGGGCATCCCGAGCAGATCAGGCAGGTCTTGGGGGTGGTTGATGCCAAACATGGCACGCCGTTGCATTACGCTCTTGAAAAAGAGCGGAACCATTTGCTTTCGATATTTGCTGAAGGCGGTGTGATACCTAATGCCCTGTTCAACGGTAAAACCGCGACGGCTTTCTCACTCGATAAAGACCTGATCGATGTATTCCTGAATTTCGTAAGCTGTGGCGGCGAAGTCGAGCCGGGGCAAAAAGCAGACAATATAAAATACCTGAAACAGGCGGTCGTAGCGCAGGTTGAGGAATCAAAGCGTGATGAAGCTTATAAAGCGCTGGTAGCAACTGTGCATAAGGTCAAATACGTTCCTAAAGAATCGAACGAAAGGGAGTTCGGTGCCTATATCAAGATGATGACGATGATTGATGAGATCGCCACCAATTGCGATCCCCGGCATTTAACCCAGAATCCTGATGGTTCCTTTTATATCTCACCTCTTATGACAGCAATCATCAAAAATACCCCAGGTGACTGGAGTAAGATGGCAAATGACCTGCGTCAGACGCAAGTAAAAATGGAAGCGGAAACCGGTGTAGATGAAACACAGGTTTTCAGTATTACCGCCTGCCGCAACGTCAAGGACATGATGGCAAGCGTGGTAACGTTGATGGGGCTGCCGTTGATTCCAATCACTTTGGGAGAGCTAGTGGATGAAGTTGCCCTGACCGATCAGGAGATCGATCGGCTGGTCGAAGCAAGCATACCCGAAGTATCCAAGCTGATGCTGGCTGGTATTCCGATTAGCGGCAATCACCATTTGAACATGAAAGGCATGAACCTTGGGCTCATTCTGGAATATTCCAATAACTGGCACCAGAACCTGGAATTATTGCAAAGCAATACACGCGAAATCATGCCGGAAGGCGAATGGTTTCCAATCCTGAAAGCGGGCAACGAGGTTCCTATTACAGCAGGGGCAATGACAGGCGGTAAAATCGTAAACCTGTCCACTACGCAAATGCTGAAAGATGAAGCTAGGAAAATGGGTAATTGTATTTCCTCACACTATACCAGCAAAGGAATGGCGGGGACATCCCATCTCTTTAGTATGGTGGATGCCACGGGAAAGCCGCGCGCTGATCTGGAATTGAAATTGGCGCGTAAGGGTTACACACATGATGAAACAAAGAAAATTTCTATTCCCGGGACGGATAAGGAATTGTATGTTGCACAGTTTGAAGGTCCTGTATCAGAAAGCAGGCGCGTGCCGCCAGAAGCTAAGGATGGTTTCAAATACCTGAAAGAAAAAATTGAATCGGGTGCAATTGAGATTCAGATCTCGAATATAGGGCGTACTACCCGCCCAAAAACCATCAAGAAAGGCTCACCTCTCTACGAAGCCATCGGCACATACCGCCCGGATGAGAAAAAATGGGAGAACAACTATCAGGCCATCCTGCATTTCACCGCAGCGAATAAACGCACGAAATTTCTGGTACCAAGTTCCTATAAGAATCCGGATAAAATCGATCCCACGAGATACAAGATGCCTGTGGAAGCCTTTTTAGAGGATTCCGGTCTTGCCAATGTTCTATGGACAAAATTCTGCGAAATCAAACCTGAGCTTTCCAATCAGTTCATGCGGGTGGAATTCAGGGGCAGACAACGGGCTACGAAAGAAATTTTAGGCAAAATGGACGGAATGGAAGTCACCAAGGAATTCTTAGCGCAACTACGTGAAAGGGGGCTTGAGCATTTAGCGAATGTTCTGGCTATCAGTACTACTAAAATACAAGATCCACCACAACCAACCATTGAAAGGAAGTAATCATGGGTAATTATCTACAGGCTATCCCTCGCGGGAAATTTCAAGATCAGGTCGATGTCAACGTCACTTACCTCGACCATCCGGATCATGCTAGGAAGCAGGCAAGCGACATAGATCCACGCAAGTTTCAGACTGTGCCGCCGGAAAACGCCCGTTATGTAGCGGTACGATACAATGTCAATGCCCAGCCAGACGCAGCGGGTATCCTGCATCGTAACAGTGATGAACCAGTATTTTTCGGCATTAAGATGGAAGGAAGCCGCAAATACATGCGCAGGCAAGCCAATGAAATCGCGCACGGGCTGTTCGACCGCGTCGGCATAAGCGATGAAGCATCTGCCATCACGGGCCTGCTTGCCGCCGCAAAGATCCACACCTACGTTGCGGAAATGAATGCGGAGTATCGCCGGGAGCATGGCAACGACCATCCCCATATCACGCCGGGAAATGCCGACCTGATGGCCGAACTTGGCGCGTTATTTAAGAAAACGGCCGAAGCCGCGCTGAATGATGGCCTCGATGACCACACGCGTGAAATCTGGAGCGAAGGCCTGAGGGCAATCCGGGAGCGCGATGCGTTATCGACCCCGGCAGCAAGCACCGATGCAGCACCCGGCGACAGAGGCATGTTTACCGAAGAAGTGCCTGCCCCGCGCACCAACCGCATCCCTCCACCTGCCACGATTTCCGGCCTGGATTTCGCGCTTGCCGGATCGGGAGATACGGGAGAGAAGCTGCCTGATCTAGATATTGTGCCCCCGAAGACGGTAGTTGCACGCCCGTACGATGCGGAAAAGGATGGTGACCTGCCATGGGCTGAGCTTGTTGAGGAAACACCCCCAGTAAAAAGCCGTCATACGCCCGATTCGGACACTCCTCCTGCTGGCGGACCACCTAGCCGTCGCTGATTATTCCAATAGTCAGTAGATAATTGCCCTCTACATCCCCTCGCTATGCGGCGAGGGGATGTTTTGGTTGTGTGGTGCGTACTGACTATCTACTCCAGAAATTCCTCAACATCAGGAATACGCGTAAAGGCGATTTTCGTACCAGAGAGAAACTCTTGCCTTGCGAGGGTACCATCTCAAGCACTCGCCACGCTAACAGCAGCAACAAAATATCCCGATAGGCTAAGACTTGAATTATAGCCATCAAAACAGATTAATCTTTTATTAACTTATTTATCTATTATTTTCAATGTACTAAATTGCGGCGGTTAATTTTCTCTTGATTTTATTAATAATTAATTTATATTCTCCATGAACTTTTAAAGGAGATATTTAATGATCATGAATAGTGCTGTTTCGCTTCTTACCCATAACAATCTGGCTGATAACGATCTGGTACAAATTGAGGTGAAATGGACATCCCCGATCGTCGATATTAAGCATCTTGCCGCCCTTGATCAACGGGCAGTGGCAAAAGGCGGCTTCACCAGAGAAGCGATGACAGCCGGGCAAATCGCTGCGGAGTGCCGGACCACAAAAGCAACGACCTCATATACAGCTGCTGTTTATGGCCAGCCGGCAGGCTATATGATTATTGACGCAGTGCCGGAGCAAGGCAATTCAGAAAAAGTATGCGTGATCCGGCATCTGGTAGCCGATCCTTTTTGCCATGATCCGCAGGCGGTCAGGCAGGCGCTACTTGAACATATCATTAAAAAAAGCTATATGAAAATCATTGCCATCGACATGGATGCTTATACCATGGACAGCAAAACGCTTGGCTTTGCACAGGATGCGGCGGAAGCGGTCGGCAAAAAAATAATCACCAAGCATTGGGCGCGTATTCGCAATGTGATGATGTATGCCGAAAAATTTGCGCTTCTGCAATTCCCGCAATCGTCAGGCGCAGCTGCAGATGCTGCGGAACAATGGCGCATTACGATCATTGGTGAAATGTCGCAGCGCATAGCGGTAGCACTGCCTGATAATAATTCCATCGATGCGTTTATGTCCGGGGCTACAGAGTATTTAAAGGCTAAGTTGACTAAATCCCTGGATAAGCTTGACGTTAATATGGTTGTGGTAGGATTGCGGACCTACGCTAATAAATAAGGGTAATATACGCTTATGGTGACCTCGACTAACACTGGATATCCATTGGGGTTATAACCCAATCACAGGTTAAGCATCTCATATGAGTCCATTGGCAATGGAAAAACCTCGGGTAACTATAAGAATCACGCGTAGCTTTGACGCATCACCAGAAGAAGTTTTGGATGCTTGGCTTGATCCTGAGAAGGCCAAAAAATTTCTGTTTGCTATACCATCAGGTCAGATGCTGTGAGCTGAAATTGATGCTCGTGTGGGCGGCCGGTTTGTATTTGTAGATAGTCGAATCTCTAAGCCCTTTATGTATTATAATTTATCTTCAATTTGGTATCTTGACATAAACGCCCCTTTGTTTATAATTAACCATTAAGTTAATTAACAATAAGGTATAGTAATGCAAGATCATCTCAGCCAGACATTTGCTGCACTCGCAGACCCAACACGAAGGGCCATGCTCGCCCAGCTATCGAAAGGGGAGGCCAATGTGTCCGATCTGGCTAAACCGTTTCTGGCAGACATGAGCCTGCCTGCGATTACAAAACATCTTCAAGTGTTAGAGAAGGCGCGTCTTATTACCAAAACCCGGGAAGCTCAATGGCGTCCGTGCAAACTTAATGGTGATGCATTTAAGGACGTGGCCGATTGGATGGAACAATACCGGATGTTCTGGGAGGAAAGTTTTGACCGTCTTGATGATTATCTAAAAACTGTTACAGCAAAAAAGAAAGCGAAGGAGAAGAAAAATGGCCGCAAAAAATAAGTCCAACGAGATCAGAATCACCAGGATTTATGATGCTCCTGTTCAGGCCGTCTGGGACGCCTGGATCGACTCCAAGCAAGTAGCAAAGTGGTGGGGGCCGCGTGGTTTTACCATCACCACCCATAGCAAGGATTTAAGGCCGGGAGGGCATTGGCACTATACTATGCACGGCCCCGATGGCGTTGATTATCCCAATAAAACGCATTATTTCGAAGTCGAACAATACTCCAAGCTGGTTTACGACCATGGCGGTAGTGACGAGCGCGCTCCTCTCTTCCGGGTGACGGTACTCTTCACTGACCTCAAAGGTAAGACGAAGATGGATATGAGCATGGCGTTGCCAACTCCTGAGGCCGCCGAAGAAACCCGAAAATTTATCAAGAAAGCGGGGGGGGATGCGACATGGGATCGACTGGCAGAATATCTGGAAAAAGAAGCATCAGACAAAGAAAAATTTGTTATCAATCGAACCTTCGATGCGCCCCTTGATCTGATGTTCGATGCATGGACAAATCCCAAACATCTCTTGGAATGGCTGCCGCCAACGGGATGTAAAATGCAATTTATGAAGTCAGATATTAAACCGGGTGGAAGCAGTTTCTATGTCATGACGGGGCTCGGAGACACCAAAATGTATGGGAGAGCCGAATATTTAAAAATTGAGAAGCCAGATTATATTATCTACACGCAACAATTTTGTGATGAAAATGAGAAAATATCACGTCACCCCATGTCTCCTACATGGCCTGCAACCATGCTGACCGTAGTGAAATTTACTGAGGAAGGGCCAGAGCGGACCCGCGTCACCGTGACATGGGAGCCTTATGGAACGACAACAGCTGAAGAACTTGAAACCTTCGTTAAAGCAAAGGGCGGTATGACTCAAGGCTGGACCGGATCTTTTGATAAGCTGGAGGCATATTTAGACGCTACCAAACCAGAGTTTGCTAAGCAAGCAAGTGCAATGTAATTATAACCCAATCACAGGTTAAGCATCTCATATGAGTCCATTGGCAATAGAAAAACCTCGGGTAACTGTAAGAATCACGCGTAGCTTTGACGCCTCACCGGAAGAGGTTTTCGATGCTTGGCTTGATCCTAAGAAGGCCAAAAAATTTCTATTTGCTACCCCATCAGGTCAGATGGTGCGCGCTGAAATTGATGCTCGTGTGGGCGGCCGGTTTGTATTTGTAGATAGGCGGGATGGTGAGGAAGTGGAACATACCGGAGAGTATCTGGAGATTGATCGTCCCCGACGCCTTGTGTTCACCTTCGGAGTCCCCCAATATACATCTGAATTCACGAAAGTAATAATTGAAATTACTGCCAGAAGTAAGGGCTGCGATTTAGTTCTTATCCATGAAGGCGTCTGGGAGGATTATGCTACTCGTACTGAGAGTGGCTGGAATATGATCTTGGATGAACTGAATACTACACTCAGCAGCCCTGATTGAATGTAGCATTGCTATACACCACATCCATAGCCGTTTCCTTAATGAAGTGATGCTCTATGCTCATCGGGATATTGATATTTAAATTTAACAAAATTAATATAAAATTAATATGTATTAATATATAATGGTGAATACCATTTAAATTTCATCTATTTTCACCTATTAGAGAAATTTTATGTCAAAAATCAGCACTCTATTGCGTACAACCGTTGCTATGGCCACTATGTGCGCCAACCCCATGGCAACATATGCAGCTGTAAATCCACCCGCTAGTAATCTAATAACAACGGCTCCTTATCCTTTTCTGTTTTGCCCAGTCGGGTTTATTCAAATAGGACTTGGATGCCAGCTGTTCAATACTCCAACTATTCCCATATCTCCCCCTGTCTCTCCTCCCGCACCTCCTTCTGGAGCTGGGGGTATTGGCGGAGGCTTTTAAAAGATTCCTCCACACACTGGGGTGCAGACACTCTTCTTTTTTCCAAATTTAGTAGTTGGTCAGGCCAAGGCTATACTGGCTTCGCCCCCTTCGGGCGGCCGCGCCGTCAAAATTTTCTTCCTGAAAATTTTACGAACCGAACGGTTCTCCAGCATTTTCCACCAATAAAAAAAGCGCCCGAAAGGACGCCGTTTTTGATTGGTGGAGGGTAGGGGGATAATATCGAACCGTTTATATCAATTTTTGGAAGAGGCGCAAAGAATTGGTATGATATCTTTATTTTCTAATTTATTAATATATTTATAATTTAGATGGCACTTTGCATTAATAGAAGGATAAATTATGGAAAATTTAATCGATTCAAAAATTGGTAAAAATATAAATAAAAAACCACGAGAACACGCTTCCCTCAAAGAACAACTGCTTCGACAAGTCAAATTTTTGAATAGTTCAGCAAAACTATTTGATGCAGGCGATCATGATGAAGCGAATAGATTGGCTACCACACTACGAGTGTTGCTACATGATACGGAGAATTCGAAATCATTGCTTGGGCAACTTGGCATCAAAGAGAAATTACGATTTGTTGATACAGGGCTCTATCGAGCTCGCCTAGATGATGCGATGAATAAATGGGCTCAGCAGAAGTGTCCTGGCTGGGTAATCGCTGCAATCAAACCTGGTGAGGCCGGTCTTGTTGAGATTGGAATCAATCCAGATGGAATGGCTGGGTGGAAAGCGCCTCTCAGGGAGCAGCGATTACACCCGCTTGATCCCAAGGCCTCAGCCTTCTTGTCGCCTCAACCTTTTGACGCATGGTGGAAGACGCCTCTAGTTGAAGATAGTAAGTTGAAGCAATTTAGTCGAATGGATCTCGTGTTGATAATGGCCAACCAAGATGGTGGCGCGCATGTGGATCCAAAGCTTGACAAAGACTATAGTGATCTATGCGAAGATTATTTGGGTGTTCAAATGGGGTTTGGCGATCCTGATAAGATGATGGATATCTATCCTGCATTGCCGCCAGCAGCAAATAACGTTGCGTTCGCTTCAGTCCGTCAAATTGCCTACGAAGTTATTTTAACATTAGATCGTTACAACTCAAATTTAGTTAAAACTGGTGGAGCATAACGGAGTGATGCTCGCCTGCTGGCTTCGCACCCTGCGGGCGGCTGCGCCGTCAAAATTTTCTTCCTGAAAATTTTACGAACCGAACGGTTCTCCAGCATTTTCTACCAATAAAAAAAGCGCCCGAAAGGGCGCTGTTTTTGATTGGTGGAGCATAACGGAGTCGAACCGTTGACCTCTACAATGCCATCGTAGCGCTCTACCAGCTGAGCTAATGCCCCATCCTTGCAACATCGACGGTTTGACCCGCCGGGGAAATGGAAAATAGCGAATTATGGGACGGTGTCAATGGTTTCTGTTGTGGTTTCTGTCGCAGTTTCCGTCGCGTGGCCTACTCATTGCCCATTTTAAGTGCGGCGAGAAAGGCTGACTGCGGGATGGTAACGTTGCCGATCTCGCGCATTTTTTTCTTACCTTTTTTCTGCTTATCGAGCAGTTTGCGCTTACGGGAAATATCGCCGCCATAGCATTTGGCCAGCACGTCCTTACGCATCGCCGAGATGGTTTCACGGGCGATGATCTTGCCGCCGATGGCTGCCTGTATCGGGATGGCGAAGAGATGCTTGGGGATCAGGTCTTTCAGGCGCTCGCAGAGCTTGCGGCCGCGGAAATCCGCCTGTGAACGATGTACGATCAGGGCGAGGGCATCCACCGGCTCGCCATTGACGAGGATATTGAGTTTGACGAGATCGGACTCGACATAGTTGGTTATTTCATAATCGAAGCTTGCATAGCCCTTGGAGCAGGATTTCAGGCGGTCGTAAAAATCGAACACCACTTCGTTGAGCGGTAGCTTGTACACCGTCATGGCACGGCTGCCGACATAGGTCAGATTTTCCTGTACGCCGCGTTTTTCAGTGCAGAGCGCCAGCACGTTGCCCAGGTAGTCGTCGGGCGTCATGATGGTGGCTTTAATCCACGGTTCCTCGATTTTTTCGATCTTGGTGACGTCGGGCATGTCGTTGGGATTGTGCATTTCCGTTTGGGTGCCGTCGGTCATGAACATACGGTATACCACGCTGGGCGCAGTGGTGATGAGGTCGAGGTCGAATTCGCGCTCAAGGCGTTCCTGTATGATTTCCAGATGCAGCATGCCGAGGAACCCACAGCGGAAACCGAAGCCCAGCGCCGTCGAGCTTTCCGTTTCGAATTCAAAGCTGGCGTCGTTCAAACGCAGTTTGCCGAGCGAATCTTTCAGATGCTCGAACTCGCCGGAATCAGTGGGGTACAGGCCGCAGAAAACCACTGATTGCGACGGTTTGAAACCGGGCAGGGGGGCTGCCGCCGGGCGGCGCTCTTCAGTGATGGTGTCGCCGACCTTACAATCGGCCACCTGTTTGATGCCGGTGATGATATAGCCGACTTCGCCGGGAAGAAGCTTATCGACGGGCACTTTCTTCGGCGTGAACACGCCGAGCTGCTCGACGGTGTAGGCCCCGCCGTTGCTCATCATGCGGATTTTTGCGCCCTTGATGAGCGTTCCGTCCATGATGCGCACAAGGATGATAACGCCTAAATAGGTATCGTACCAACTGTCGACCAGCAGCGCCTTCAAAGGCTCGCTGGCATTTCCTTTGGGCGGGGGCAGGCGGGTGACAATGGCCTCGAGAACCTCATCAATCCCTAAGCCGCTTTTGGCGGAAATGGGTACGGCATCGCTTGCGTCAATGCCGATGACTTCTTCAATCTGCGCCTTGGCTTTTTCAACGTCGGCGGCGGGCAGGTCGATTTTATTCAGCACTGGAACCATTTCATGGTGTGCATCCATCGCCTTGTATACGTTGGCGAGGGTTTGCGCCTCTACACCCTGGCTTGCGTCCACTACAAGCAGCGAACCTTCGCAGGCAGCAAGGCAGCGGCTCACTTCATAGCCAAAATCGACATGGCCGGGCGTATCCATCAGGTTGAGGGTGTAGGTTTGCCCGTCCTTGGCCTTGTATTTA